>Ga0179592_10000009_pt1 | contig 91799 bp, 72 predicted proteins | sample CZODoug2_1_08_16_FD_148623 | JGI IMG/M metagenome (GOLD analysis project Ga0179592, IMG submission 148623) | Vadose zone soil fungal communities from Angelo Coast Range Reserve, California, USA - CZODoug2_1_08_16fungal (Illumina Assembly) | ecosystem: Environmental > Terrestrial > Soil > Vadose...
CTTCGCGATGACGCGCTCGTAGATTCTGCCCGTCGTGAAATTGCTGTTGCGGCCGGTGGTCGTGCGCACGAAACGCTCGTAGTGGCCCAAATCCAGGTCGGTCTCGGTGCCGTCGGCGGTGACGAAAACCTCGCCATGCTGAAATGGGCTCATGGTGCCCGGATCCACGTTGATGTAAGGATCCAGCTTCACCATGCTGATTTTGAGGCCGCGGGCCTCGAGAATGGCGCCCAAGGATGCCGAGGCAATTCCTTTACCCAGCGAGGAAACCACGCCGCCGGTGACGAAAACGAATCGATTCATGATGAGTCACCGCCGATTAAACGTTTGTCGTCCACTTGAACTGAGAAGCGGATGCTCAAACGGAGCCAAAGGGAACAATTGGAATACGACGGGAGTTCAGATTACCAGAACACGTCCATCTCGACAATCCTAACGAGCGCTACTTAACCATAGGCGCGAGACTCGCGTGAAACATCCGCGTGGAACGCGGCGAATGCGCACTCCTGGATGCCGCATGCGCTGCTCCTAGATCAAGCGGGGCGCATTGTTCCACGCGATTTTAAGCCCCGGCGCGCCGGGAGCGGCGCACCAGCGCGCCTCCAGCCACAAATCAGCGACGGCGATCAACGCATCGCCGGCAAACACCAGCGGCATTGCATCCCGCATCCACGGCAGCACGCCTTGCGACTGACATAGGTGCTGCACCGTTTGCGTCTTTGCCGATCGAGCGGGCCTGAGCGTTTCGCCCCCCTCGCGCCTTCGCACCATCACGACCGAGGGCAGCGCGTCGGCCGCGATTCCCCCAATCTGAGCGCTCCACGTGAGATTGCCGAGATTCGCACCTAACTCGACGCTCGAACCTAAAGCGGTGGCCCAGGGCTTCTCCCCTTCCAGCCGCGGGCAATGAGCCTCGGTGAGAAACAGCCGCTGCCGATAGCGGCGTAAGGCCTTATCGCCCCACACGATGGCCGGCAGTTGATCTGCGTCCGCGTCGAACACTTGCCGCAAGGCTTCCGCAAGGCGCGCCGTCGATGGCGCTTCCATGCCCGCCTCACCCAGCCATGCGCGAATGGCATTCATGCGATTCGCCGGCGGCAGCGCTCTTAAAGCCGGCACCGACAGAGCATCTCCGTCGCGCAGGCGCGCCACATCGGCTGCCGCTACCCGATCCAGCAATTCTTGCGCTTCGGCCATATGCCGGGCGCTGCGCGACAGCGCAATGTCCGCGCCCGGCCAACGCGTCTCGATCAGGGGCCAGATCGCTTGGCGCAGGTAACTGCGGTCAAAACGCAAATCCTCGTTCATAGGATCGGTGACCTTGGAATCCTCGAGGTGCCCGCCCCATTGCAGCAGCTCGTGGTGCGGCACATCGAGCACCGGACGCACATGCCACCCTAACCCCAAAACGCGGCAGACCGGCATGGCCGACATGCCCTTGACGCCCGCTCCGCGCAACGCCTGCAGCAACAGGGTCTCGGCCTGATCCTGGCGATGATGCGCCGTCAACAGGCATTCCAGCGGCTGAAGCTGCGCGGCAAGCGCCGCATAGCGCGCATCGCGCGCCGCAGCCTCGATCGACCGGCCTTTTTCGCTTTGAACCTCGACGCGGATCAGTTCCAGGGGGACGCCCAGATGCTCACAGAGACTCAGGCACGCTTCGCGAAATTCCGCGGCCGCCGCTTGCAGGCCGTGATCGATGTGCACCGCGCGCAGCGGCAAGCCGCGAAATCCGCCGCTCAGCCCCGCCAGCCCTGCGAGCAAAGCGGCGGAATCCGCGCCGCCGCTCAATGCCACCACCAGGCCGCGGGCGCCTTCAGGGACGGAGGACTCGAGCACCGCGTACAAGGATGCCGCGGAAAAACTCATCAGGGAACCTGTCTGAGCATTCCGCGTGAGCCGCGTTTAACTGTCGTGGTACGCACCGAAGCCGCGCACGCGAGCCTGGCGCGCGTCGAGCAACTGGGTGATGGGTTGGTTGCGAAGTTCCGTCAAGTGCTTGACCACGCTCTGTTTGATACCTTCGGCCATCAGCTGTGGATCGCGGTGCGCGCCGCCGTGCGGTTCTTTCAAGACTTCATCGACCAATCCGAGTTTGTAGAGCCGATCCGCGGTGCCGCCCATGGCATCGGCCGCGATTTCCTTCTTCTCGGTGCTCTTCCACAGAATCGATGCGCAACTTTCCGGCGAAATGACCGAATAGGTGCTGAATTGCAGCATGATCAGCCGGTCACAGACGCCGATGGCCAGCGCGCCGCCTGAGCCGCCCTCGCCGATCACGATGCTCAAGACCGGCGCGGCTAAATTGGACATCTCGAACAAGTTGCGCGCGATCGCCTCGCTCTGGCCGCGCTCCTCGGAACCGATGCCCGGATACGCTCCCGGTGTGTCGATCAATGTCACCACCGGGATGCGGAATCGCTCCGCCATTTTCATCAAGCGCAGCGCCTTGCGATACCCCTCAGGCTTGGGCATGCCGTAGTTGCGCCGCACGCGCTCCTTGGTATCGCGGCCTTTTTGATGGCCGATCAACATCACCGGCGTGCCTTCGAGCCGCGCCAGACCGCCGACGATCGCCAAATCGTCGCTGTACATGCGATCGCCGTGCAACTCGTGCCAGTCGCTGAAAATCATCGAGATGTAGTCCAGCGTGTAAGGCCGCTGCGGATGGCGCGCCAGTTGCGTGATTTGCCACGGAGAAAGATTGGCAAAGATGCTGGTGGTGAGCGCCCGGCTCTTCGACTGCAGGCGCTTGATCTCCTCGGTGATATTGACGCTGGCATCGGTGCCGATGAATTTGAGCTCCTCGATCTTCGCCTCGAGCTCCGCGATCGGTTGTTCAAATTCCAGAAAATTCATCGCCATGAGCTCGTTTCCTCGCCGCGAACGTCATTTCGCGGACCATACACTAAATACCATCCCTCGCGGCCCACCAACGCGGAAAGCCGGTCCAATAATTCACGCGTCGGGCGCACCGACCAGGCGTCGGCAAGATTGACCTTACCACTGTAGCCGGCTCGATTGACCGCCACGCTGACCCCGCAGGGGCCGCGCAAGTAGGGCTTCAGCACCTGTTCGAAGCGATTCATGCCTTGCGGGCCATCGAATTCGGCCGGCCAACGCAGCCATAAGCGGCGCGCGAAGCGCTCACGCGCCCGGTCGATATCCATCAAGGACTTCGCCTGCAGGCGCCACGCCTCGATGAAGTCATCGAAGCGCAGCGTGCCGTCGATGATCAGGATGGCGTCTTTGACGATGATATCGCGATGCTGCTGAAACACTTCCTCGTACAAGCTGACCTCGAGGCGCGCGCTGCGATCGTCCAAGATCAACGTCACTCGATTTGGGCGGCGGCGGATCTCCAGCACCAAGCCGGCCACGGTGGCGGGCTTGCCCGCCGACCAGTTGCGCGCACCTTCCAGCGGCGCCGGCGGTTTGGGGCCGCCGACATCGGCCAGACGCGCGCTCACCAAAAACTTCAAGTCAGGCTCATAGGGCGTAATGGGGTGGCCGCTCAGGAACAGGCCCAACGTTTCACGCTCGCCGGCCAGACGCTCAGCCTCGGTCCAATCCGCCACCGCGACATTCTCGGCGGCGCTCAATCCGAACAGGTCGACCTGGCCGACACTGATGGCGCGGGAATTCTGCTCTCCCAAATGCATGGCGCGCTCGAGCTCCGCGGTCAACGATGCGCGATTGGGCCCGATCTGGTCCAGGCTGCCGGAGCGAATCAATGCTTCGAACACGCGCCGGTTCACGCGCTGCAAATCAATGCGCCGGCACAGGTCCGGCAGAGTCTTGAACGGCCCGTTCTTTTCGCGGTCCTCGATGATGGCTTCGACCGCCGAAGCGCCCACGCCTTTGATGGCGCCCATGCCATAGCGGATGCTGCTCGCACCCGCGACGCGAAACGCATACACCGAGGCATTCACATCGGGCGGCAGGACTTCGAGTCCCATGCCGGTGCACTCATCGATGAGCGTCACCACCTTGTCGGTCTTGTCCATATCCGAGGACAGCACCGCCGCCATGTAGGCCGCCGGATAGTGTGCCTTGAGCCACGCCGTTTGGTAGGACAACAAGGCGTAGGCCGCGGAATGCGATTTATTGAATCCGTAGCCGGCAAACTTTTCCATCAGATCGAAAATATGCGTGGCCTGCGTCTCGCGCACACCGCGCGCCACCGCGCCGCTGACGAATACCGAGCGTTGCTTCGCCATTTCCTCGGGCTTTTTCTTGCCCATGGCGCGGCGCAGGAGATCGGCTCCCCCCAGGGTGTAGCCTGCCAATATCTGGGCGATCTGCATGACCTGTTCCTGGTACAGGATCACGCCATAGGTGGCCTCCAGCACGGGCTTCAAATCCGGATGCAGGTAGTCGATCGTCGCGCCGCTGGTGTCGTGCTTGCGCGCGATGAAGTCCTCGACCATGCCGGATTGCAGCGGTCCGGGCCGAAACAGCGCGACCAGCGCGACAATATCGCCGAAGCGGTCGGGCTGCAGCCGGCGGATCAGGTCCTTCATGCCGCGCGATTCGAGCTGGAATACCGCCGTGGTCTTGGTGCTCTTGAGCAGCGCATAGGTCAGCGCATCGTCCATCGGCAAGGCGCTCATCACCAGCGGCGCTTCGCCGCTGCCGGCGCGCTGCGCATTGATGTCGCGCACCACCCAATCGATGATGGTGAGGGTTCGCAGCCCCAGAAAATCAAATTTGACCAACCCCGCGGCTTCGACATCGTCCTTGTCGAACTGCGTCACCGGCGTGCTGCTGCCCTCTTCGCAGTACAGCGGCGTGAAATCGGTCAGGACCGACGGCGCGATGACCACGCCGCCGGCATGCGTACCGGCGTTTCGCGCGAGACCTTCGAGCGTTCGCGCCAGATCGATGAGATCGTGGACCTCGGGCTCGTTGTCGTAGAGGCGCTTGAGTTCCTCTTCCTGTTCGAGGGCCTTGTCGAGGGTCATGCCGATTTCCAGCGGAATCAGCTTGGCGATTTTGTCGACATAGCCGTACGGATGCCCCAGCACGCGGCCCACATCGCGCACCACCGCTTTGGCCGCCAACGTGCCGTAGGTGATGATTTGCGAGACGCGGTCGCGGCCGTACTTGTTGGCCACGTAGTCAATCACCCGATCGCGGCCATCCATGCAGAAGTCGACGTCGAAATCCGGCATCGACACGCGCTCGGGATTCAAGAATCGCTCGAACAGCAGATCATGTTCGATGGGATCCAAATCGGTAATCCCCAATGCATAGGCGACCAGCGATCCTGCGCCGGAACCGCGGCCGGGACCCACCGGCACCCCGTGCTCGCGTGCCCACCGAATGAAGTCCGCGACGATCAAAAAATATCCGGCAAACCCCATGGCGCAAATGACGCCGAGTTCAAGATCCAGGCGCGCCTCGTAGGCTGCAACGGCGGCGGAGCCCGCCAACGCCGGCGACGCGGCGACGCGAGTGTCCAGACCGCGCTTTGATTCCTCGCGCAGGAATTCCTCGGTGCTCGATCCGGCCGGCACCGGGTAGGCGGGCAGCATGGAGGCGCCCAAGCGAATCTCCAGCGAACAGCGCTTGGCAATTTCCAGCGTATTGGCCAGCAGTTCCGGCGCGTCCGCAAAGAGCTCGGCCATTTCCGCCGGCGACTTCAGGTACTGTTCCTCGGAATAGCGCCGCGGCCGGCTCGCATCCCCGAGCTGCGCGCCGTCGTGGATGCAAACGCGTGCCTCGTGCGCTTCGAACTCCGCGCGCGTCAAAAACCGCACATCATTCGTGGCGACCGCGGCGACGCCTCGAGACTGGGCCAGTTCCATGGCCGCTTCGGAGCAGACTTGCTCACCGGCGCGGCCGGTACGTTGTACTTCCAGGTAGAACCGATCGCCGCAAAATGCCTGCCAACGCTCGAGGCAACGCTCCGCTTCGTCGTCGCGGCCGCGCGCGAGGCAGCGGCCGATGTCACCCTCGAAGCCGCCCGAGAGCACGATCAGGCCCTGCAGGACGTCGCTGTTGATCCAACTGCGCTCGAGCATGGGCGCGCCGCGTTGCTGCCCTTCGAGATAGGACCGGGTCACCAGCTGCGTCAGATGCCGGTAGCCTTTGAGGTTCTGACAGAGGAATACGATGCGCGACGGCGGCGCTCGTTCCCCGGGCTCGCGAATCCAGGCGTCCACGCCGATCAAGGGCTTGATCCCCGCCGTCTGCGCTTCCTTGTAGAACTTCACCATGGCGAACAGATTGCTTTGATCGGTCAAGGCTACCGCCGGCATGCCCCCCGCCGCGACCGCGGCCATCAATTCCGGCACGCGCACGATCCCATCGACCAGCGAGTACTCCGTGTGCAAGCGCAGGTGAACGAATGCCGTCAAGGTTCGCACCGCAGAGCGAGGCGCACCGGCTCGAAGGAACGGCGGTGCAAGGGGCAAGGTCCATGCAGCGTCAAGAGGCGTTGATGGTCCGGGGTCGCATAGCCTTTGTGACTTGCGAAACAATATGCGGGATATACCGTATCCATTTGATCCATATAGCTATCTCTGGCGGTTTTTGCCAGAATCGAAGCGGCGCTGATCGCCGGCTCCGAGACATCTCCGTCAATGATGGCACGAGCCGTCAGCACCTTGCCCAATCCGTTTAGATTGGGAAGCCGGTTGCCGTCGACCAGCACATGGTCAGGCGTGAGCGTCATGGCGAGCAGGGCGCGGCGCATCGCGAGAAAGGTGGCCTGCAGAATATTCAACGCATCGATCTCGAGCTGATCTGCCCAGCCGATGCCGAAACACAGCGCATCGCGCCGAATGGCCACGCTCAGGCGCGAGCGTTCCTCCGCAGTCAAGGATTTCGAATCGGCGACGCCTTCGATGGGCCGGCGCGGCCTCAAGATCACCGCGGCGGCGACCACCGGTCCTGCCAGGGGACCGCGACCCGCCTCATCGATGCCGGCAACCCGCCTCACTCGGCGGATCCCCCCGGCGCAGCGCGGGCGTTCAACAGATCCAGAATCGCCTGCGCCGCGCGCGTCCCGGCGCCACGGCGCAAGTCGGCGTGAATGCGCGAGAACTCCCGCTCCAAGGCGCTGCGCCGCTCGGTATCGTCAAGCCACATCAAGAGCTCCGCTCCGATCGACTCGGGGATGATCTGGTCCTGAAAATACTCGCCGACGACGCGCCGATCCGCAAGTAGATTTGGTTGCGCAAAGAACTTGGATTTCACCAGATTCAGTCTCGTGAGCACCCAGCCCGTGAGGGCACCCAAGCGGTAGACGACCACCATGGGACGCTTGCACAACGCCGCTTCCAGGCTGGCGGTGCCCGAGGCCACCAACACCACATTGGCGGCGCTCAATGCCGTGGTCGCCCGGCCGTCGATCAAGAGCACGTCGAGCGCCGGCGCGTCGCGCTTCAGCACCTCGGAGAAGATCTGCCGCGTCGCAGCGCTCGCCATCGGCGCGATGAATTCAAGTTCCGGCCGCTGCGCGGCCATCCAGCGCGCGACTGCCGCGAAGTCCGCACCCAGTCGCGCGACCTCACCGCGGCGGCTTCCCGGCAGCAACGCGACGACGCTGGACTTCGGGTCCAGCCCAAGCGCACGCCGCGCCGCCTCGCGATCGATTTGCTCTGGAATCGCATCCGCCAACGGATGACCGACGAATTCCGCGTGAATCCCGTGTTCATCGTAAAAGCGCTTTTCAAACGGCAGCAAGCACAACACGAGATCCACCGATTCTCCAATTCTGCGCGCGCGCCCTTGCCGCCAAGCCCACACCTGGGGACTGACATATTGCACGGTGGGAATGCCGGCCGCATGCAGGCTGCGGGCCAATCTCAAGTTGGTGTCGGGCGCGTCAATGCCGATGAAAACGTCCGGGCGGGCCGTGAGGAACATTCGCTTGATGCGCGCGAGCAGCCGCGCCAGCCTCGGCAAATCGCGCAAGACATCAAACAACCCCATCACGGCCAGCGACTCGGCCGGCTCCCAGCTCTCGCAACCCGCGGCCTGCATTTTAGGTCCGGCGACGCCGAAGAACCGGGTGTCGGGAGCGCGCCGGCGCAGCGCATGGATGAGATCGGCACCCAAGGTATCGCCTGAGGCTTCACCCGCCACCAGGCCCACTCGCAGGGGAGTGGACACGCGCGTAGCTGCGGGCTCGGACATCGCTAGCGAACGATGCTGCGTGAGCTGCGCTTGATGAATTCGACGAAGGGCGCGATTTCCGGCTGCGTTGCCGCCGCTTTTTCAAGCTCCTCCATGGCCGCGTTCAACTTCAGACCCGAGCGGTACAGCAGCCGATAGGCGCGGCGGATGTTCAGAATTTGCGCAGGCGTGAATCCGCGGCGCTGCAAGCCGACGGAGTTGACGCTGTGCGGCACTGCCGGCCTTCCCACCGCCATGACATAGGGCGGAACATCGCGTGTCACGGCGGCGTTGTGCGCAATGAAACAATACGCGCCCACTTTGGTGTGCTGATGCACCGCCGACAGGCCGCCCAGGGTGACCCAATCGCCGACTTCCACGTGGCCGCCCAAGGTGGCGCAGTTCGCCATCACGATCTGGTCGCCCAAATGGCAGTCATGCGCCACATGCGAATACGCCATCAGCAGATTGTCGTTGCCGATACGCGTCACGCCCTTGTCATGGATGGTGCCGCGGTTCACGGTCACGGATTCGCGAAATACGTTGCGGTCGCCGATCTCGAGTCGCGTCGGCTCACCATTATATTTTTTGTCCTGCGGCGCGTCGCCGATCGACGCGAACTGGAAGATCTTGTTGTCGGCGCCGATGCGCGTGGGCCCGTTGATGACGGCGTGCGGACCGATCCAGGTTCGAGGTCCGATGACCACGTCGGCACCGATCACCGTAAAGGGTCCGACTTGGACGTCCGCGGCGATCTGTGCTTGCGGCGATATCACCGCCCGCGAATCGATCATCCGGCAGCTCCCGCACGCGCAGCCGCCTTGGTCTCGGGAGCGACCATGATTTCCGCCGACGCCACTTCCTTGCCCTCGACTTCGGCCAGGCAGTGGAATTTCCAGATCCCCTTGAACGCGCGCTTCAAGGCGACCTTCAGCAGCAATTGATCGCCCGGTTCCACGGGCTTGCGAAAACGCGCGTTGTCGATGGCCACAAAGTAAAAACGCGTATTGATGTCAGGCACCACCTTCGCGGTCTTGAACGCCAAGATGCCGGCTGCCTGAGCCAAGGCCTCGATGATGAGAACCCCCGGCATGACGGGGCGGTGCGGGAAATGCCCCTGGAAGAATGGCTCGTTGACCGTCACATTCTTCAGTGCAACGCAGTGCTGCCCGGCAACGCATTCCAAGACCCGATCGACCAACAAGAAGGGATACCGATGCGGCAGTTGCCGCATGATCGCTTCGATATCCAACCTATCGGACTCCGACATTATTTCTCCTATTCGTCCAATCGCCGCAAATGGGCGACCATCCGCCGCCACAGTCTCGTTTCCACAGTCGGCATGCCGCTTGAATAGCTGCCGGGTTTCTTGATCGATGCACTCACCAAGCTGCAGCCCGTCACCACCACGTCATCGGCGATGGTCAGGTGACCGGCAAAACCCACCATTCCGCCGATCATGCAGCGCTGGCCGATCACCGTGCTGCCGGAGATGCCGGTGCAGGCGGCGATGGCGGTATGAGCGCCGATGATCACGTTGTGGCCTACTTGGATCTGATTGTCCAGTTTGACCCCGTTCTCTACAACCGTATCATCAATGGCGCCCCGATCGATCGTGGTGTTCGCGCCGACTTCCACGTCATCGCCGATGCGCACGCTGCCCACCTGGGGCACTTTCACCCAGGTCCCACTGTTGGGCGCGAAACCGAAACCGTCCGCGCCGACCACGGCGCCGGCATGCAGAATACAGCGCTGCCCCAGGATCACGCCCGGGTATAAATTCACCCGCGCCTTCAAGGTCGAGTCCGCACCGACCGAGGCCCCCTTCTGGACAATACAGCCGGGGCCGACCCACACGCGCTCGCCGATTTGCGCACCCTCTTCGATCACGGCGAGCGGCCCAATGCCCGCCGAAGAGGCTACTCGAGCGCCGCCGGCCACGACGGCACTCGGGTGGACTCCCGGCTCGTGAGCTGTTTCCGGATGCAGCAGCGTCGCGATGCGCGCATAGGCCAGATAGGGGTTGGGGTCGATCAGGGCAGCGACCGGGCAGTGCGCCGCATCCTCGGCGCTCAAGATCACGGCGGTCGCCTGGGTGGACTCGAGCTGCCGGCGGTAGCGTGAGTTCGCCAGAAAGCTCAAGGCCCCGGAGTTTGCCCGGGATAGGGTCGCTACGCCGCGGACCGTCAGGCTCGGCTCACCGCGCAGCGTAAGCCCGAACCGCACCGCCAACTCGCCTAGACTGAATTCTGCCGGCACATAGGCTCCCCAAGCTCCCGGGCACTCCCTTAAGTGCGGTAGGCGGCCGCTTACTTGGCGCCCGGCGGCTTCGCCGGTGCCGCCGCCGGTTTCGGTGCCGAGGTCGGCAAGCTCGCAGGCTTGGACTTCAATACCTCCAGGACTTGCGCCGTGATATCCAGCTGCGGTTTGTTGTAGAACACACCCTCGCCCAGAACCAGATCGAAACCTTGCGCGCTCGAGTAGGTGCGGATCTCCTCCAGCAGATAGCGCTGTACTTTGCCGAGCTCCTCATTTTTCCGGGTCGACAGATCGTCCTGGAATTCCCCGCCCTTGCGCGAAAACTCGCGCTGCTGGTCACGCAGCTGTTTCTCCGCCTTGGCGCGATCGGCCTCCGCCATGATCGCTCCCTCCTTCGCCAACTTGTCATCCCGTGCCTTCAGATCGTTCTGCATAGCCACCAATTCGCGCTGGCGCGGCCCGAACTCATTCTGCAGGGCCTGCATGGCGCTTTTGACCTGCGGTGCCTCGGTCATGAGTTTCTGAAAATCCACGTATCCGATCTTGATTTCGGCGCTTGCCTGCTGCGACACCATGAGTCCGCACAGGCTCAGGGCCAAGAACGGAATGCTGCGAAGATAAGTCGACATGTTGATCCTTAAGACCTCAAATTGCGGTCAAAATGCCTGACCGATTGAAAATTGAAAACGCTCCGTCTCGTCGTTGAATCTCACCGTGTTGCCCCCAAACGCATTCAAAGGAATTCCGTATGAGAAACGGAACAGGCCCAATGGCGCGAGCCACTGCACTGCAACGCCGGTTGATCGTTTTAGATTAGCATAATTGAAGTGGTAATCGACCGGCGTTAAGTCATCGACACCCAGGAATTTTACCTTATTACCGGTCTGGAACACGTTGCCGATGTCGTAGAACAAGCTGACGCGGGCCGAGCTTTTCCACTTATCGGGCACCGGGAAAATCAGCTCGTAACGATTGACCACCCGGAAGTTTCCGCCATACGGGTTGCCGATGCCGATATTGTCTCTGGGCCCCAAGCGGCTTTCTCGATAGCCGCGGATGCTGTCCGGACCGCCGGCGAAGTAGTTGAGGTAGGGCGGCAGGGATGTCGTCTTGCCGAGCGCCGAGGCATAGTCGATCGAGGCCTGCGCGGAGATCAGGAACTTGCCCCACAGGGGTATGTACCTGATGAAATCGAAATTCGTCTGGTAGTACTTGACGTCGCTCAAGGGCAATGCGTAACGGGCCGACAACGTGATCTTCATTCCACGGTCGGGGAACAGGGCGCGGTTGCGGCCCTCGTACGACCAGCCGCCGGTCAGCTCGTACGTGTAGAAATTCGTGCCGAACACCGTGTAGGGACTGTCCAGCGAATTGACCACGCCGTCGCCGTTGGTGTCCGTCAGATCGCGCTGAAAGGTGTTGCCGTTCTGCTTGACCCAATCGACCGACTGCTGCGCGCTGTAGCCCTGGGAGACCACCAGGCTGTTCTTGTTCGCGGAGGTGCCGATGCTCAAGAACTGGTACTCGCTGATCGGATACGACCATTGCACCGCGCCGGTGATCTGCTTGGTCGAGAACGCCGAGGACGCCGCGACGAACTGCGTCACGTCGCGCAGCGTCACGGAAGTCGTGCGCGATATGCCGTCGATGGTGGTGTAAGGATCCGTGTGCGCAAACGTGTACGATTTGCTGTACTTGCCGGCGTTGATTTCCAAGGCGATGCGATCGCCGGTGCCCATGAAGTTGCTGTGAACGAAATTGCCGTTCAAGCTGAATTTCTGCGATTCCGAGTAGCCGATGCCGCCGCCGAACTGGCCCGGCAGTCCCTCTTTGATGGTGAAGTCGACATCCACCAGATCCGCGCTTCCCGCCACGGGCTTGTTCTCGAATTCCACCTTCTCCACATACGGCAGCCGCTGCAGACGTTCCTTGGAGCGTTCGACCGCCGAATTCGACAACCATCCGCCTTCGAGCTGGCGCATCTCGCGGCGCAGCGTTTCATCGTTGATGGCCGTGGTGTTGTTGAAATTGATATGGCGCACATACACGCGGTTGCCGGGCTCGACGAAGAATGTCAGAGCCACGGTCTTTTTGTCGTTGTCCGGGGTCGGGACCGGATCGATCTTGGCGAATGCATAGCCATCGGCGCCCAGCCGATAGCTCATCAATTGCTGCGTGGAAGTAACCTGCTTGCGGGAATACGTGTCGCCCGGCTTGATCAGCAGCAACCGGCGCAGCTGCTCTTCGGGCACCACCATGGTGCCCGCAATCTTGATGTCGCTGACCTTGAATACCTCGCCCTCGCCGATATTCACGGTGATGTACATGTCGTCTTTTTCCGGCGCAATCGTGACTTGCGTGGATTCGATCTGGAAATTCGCGTAGCCCCTGTCCATGTAGTAGGAACGCAATTTTTCCAAATCGCCGGTCAATGACTCGCGCGAGTAGCGATCATCCTGTTTGTACCAGGACAGCCAGTTGGGCGTCTTCAGCTCGAAGCTGGCGAGAATGTCCTTCTCTTTGAACCTGGTGTTGCCGACAATGTTGATCTGCTCGATCTTGGCGCGCTTGCCTTCCTTGATGTCGACGATGACGTCCACTTTGTTGCCGGGCAGATCGGTGATCTTGGTATCGACGCGCACCGCATACTTGCCGCGGCTGAAATACTGGTCCGTGAGGTATTGCTTCACCTCATCGAGCACCGAGCGGTCGAAGGTCTTGCCGGTTGCCAGACCCACATTGCGCAGGCTCTTTTGCAAGTCCTCGGTCTTGATGTCCTTGTTGCCCTTGATTTCGAATTTGGCGATCGAGGGCCGCTCGACCACGACGACAAGAAGAATATTTCCGTCGCGGCGCAGTTCGACATCGCGAAAGAAACCGGTCGCGTACAGAGCCCGCATCGCTTCACCGATGCGCGCCCCATCCAGGTGATCGCCGATATTGACGGGCAGGTAGTTGAATACCGTGCCTTCGGAGATGCGCTGCAAACCCTCGATGCGAATGTCGCCGACGGTAAAGGTGTCTTGAGCCGTTTGCGCCTGCACAGCCGTACCGATCGGTTGGCCGGCAAGCGCCGCCAACAAGGCTACGCGAAATTCAAGCCGCACGCGGCAGAGACCGGGTGCAATTTCGGTGGGCGGCGCTGCACGGGCAGCGCCGCTCGTACGGCTGGAATTTGGGTTTGATCATGATTTCCCGGTTAATTCAAATGTCTTGAGATATCGTTATAGAAAGCCAGACTCATCAACACCACCAACAACGCAATGCCGATCTGTTGGCCGAACAGCTGCGTGCGCTCGGAAATCGGGCTGCCCTTGATGGCTTCAACCGCCTGATAAACCACCTGGCCGCCATCCAGCAACGGCACCGGCATCAAATTGAGCACGCCCAAGCTCACGCTGATGATCGCCAGGAAGGCCATGTACGCCGTAACGCCCAGAGACGCGCTGATGCCGGCGAACTCGGCGATGCTGACCACGCCGCTGATGTTCTTGGGCGACACCTGCCCGGTGAGCATGCGCCACAGCATCTGCACGGTCAGCGCGGACATCTCCCATGTCTTGGCCACACCGCTCTCGAGCGCATCGACCGGTCCCAAGCGATGGATCTCGAGCAAACCCGGCGGCCAGACCGCGGGCCCTTCTTTCAGCGAAATACCCAACCGGCCGATCGCCCTGCCCTCAACCATCACGCGAGGAACCGCCGCCACCATACGCACTCGCTGGCCGTGGCGCTCGACTTCAATGGAAATATCGCGATTCGCCGCGCCGCTCACCATGCCGACGAACTCGCTGCCATTGGCGATGGGCTGACCGTCCACCGCCAGCAATCGATCGCCCGCTTGCAAGCCGGCGTGCGCGCCGGCGCTGTCGGCCGGAACCGAGTTGATCATGGTGGCGGCGTTCCACGTTGCCAGATCGAAGCCGAGTCCCGGCAGCAATTTCCCCGGCTCCGTCAATGCCCGGCGATCCTCGGTGACCCGCAAGGTCAGCGCGCGCTCAGACCCGTCGCGGCGCACGCGCAGCGGAATCTGGCCGTCGTCGGTGAATTGGCGGATCAAGGCAATTTGCAGCGCTTCGGTATCCGCGACATTGCGCTGGCCGACGCGCACGATTTGATCGCCGCGCTGCAGTCCCGCCGCCGCCGCCGGACTGTCGAGGCGTACCTGGCCGACCACCGGCTTGACGGTTTCAGTTCCGACCATCGCCAGAATCGCGTACAGCAGCGAGGCGAACAATAGGTTCATGGCAGGACCGGCCAACAGCACGGCGATGCGATGCGAAATAGGCCGGCGCGTGAAGGAGCGGTGCAGTTCTTCGGCTGCGACATCGCCTTCGCGCTCATCCAACAGTTTGACGTAGCCGCCCAAGGGGATGGCAGCCACGCAGTACTCGGTTCGATCCGGGTCTTTGCCGACGCGCGTGAGCAGGGGTTTTCCGAAGCCTATGCTGAAGCGCAATACCTTGAAGCCGAGTTTCTTCGCAACCCAGTAATGTCCGAACTCGTGGACCGCAACCAAGATGCTGATGGCAACCAAGAAGGCAGCAGGGACAAGCAAAAACTTCATGCGAAGGCTCCATGCGCCGGCTCTATAAACGTATTCGCCAAGCGTCGCGCGGCGGCGTCGGCATCCAAAACATCGCCCAGAGCCTTGACGGGGGACGCATCGAGCCGCTGCAGTACTTTGTCAATGACCGTTGAAATCCCTACAAAGTTCAAGCGCCGATCAAGAAACGCCTGAACTGCGACCTCATTGGCCGCATTGAGCACCGTTGGAGCGGTGCCGCCGGCGCGCGCGGCGGCTCTGGCCAGCGTCAAACTCGGGAATCGCACGTGGTCCGGCGGCTCGAAACCCAGCTGTCCGATCGCGATCAGATCCAACGATTGTACACCGGAAGCAAACCTCTCGGGCCACGCCAAAGCCTGGGCGATGGGCGTGCGCATGTCAGGAGCGCCAAGCTGGGCCAGCATCGAACCGTCCGCGTATTCAACCAGGGAATGCACCACACTTTGCGGATGCACAACGACATCGACCTGTGATTCAGTCAACCCGAACAGCAGCGTCGCTTCGATGACCTCGAGCCCCTTGTTCATCAGGGTCGCCGAATCGACCGAAATTTTTCGGCCCATCTTCCACTTCGGGTGCGCACACGCTTCATCGGGAGTGACGTGCGCCATCTTCGCGGCGGCGGTGCTGCGAAACGGACCGCCGGAAGCAGTGAGGATGACTCGCGTAACGCCGCGTGCGGGATTGCCCGGCAGGTAGCCCGCGGGCATGCATTGAAAAATTGCGTTATGTTCGCTGTCGATCGGAATGAGCTCCGCGCCCGCGCGGCACACCTCATCCATCAGGAGCCGCCCGGTCATGACCAGCGCTTCCTTGTTGGCGAGAAATACGCGCTTGCCGGCACGCACCGCCGCCAGGGTCGATTGCAGCCCCGCGGCGCCCACAATCGCCGCCATCACCATGTGCACGTCGGCGGCGCTGACGGCACTGCTGAGCGCCCGCTCGCCGCTCTCGACCTGGGTTGCCGATCCGCAATCGCGCAAGGCGGCGCGCGCCTTCGCCGCGGCTTCCTCGTCGACCAGCACCACCACGTCAGGATGAAATACCTTGGCCTGCTCGACGATGACTTGCCAGCTGCTGAATGCGCCCAAGACCGCGACTTTGAATGCTTCCGGATGAAGCGCGATGACGGCGAGCGTGCTGCGGCCGATGCTTCCCGTTGAACCCAGGATGGCGATGCCGCGCCGCATGCTCATCGCAGCACGCCGGAGCTGAAGAGCCCGAGCGCGTACAAAGGCGCCGCAGCCGTCACACTGTCGATGCGATCCAACAGACCCCCATGCCCGGGCAGCAACGTGCCGCTATCTTTGAGCGCCGCCGCGCGTTTGAACATGCTCTCGGTTAGATCGCCGACGATGGAAAAGATTCCCACGCCGAATCCGAATGCGACCACGGCGAGCGTCGGCAAGCCAAAATAGACGGCACCGCTGCCAGCCACCATCGCGACCAGCAGCAGCCCCCCCGCCGCCCCTTCAACGGTCTTGCCCGGGCTGACACGAGGCGCCAATTTGCGGCGGCCGAATGCGCGCCCGGCAAAGTACGCACCGATGTCGGCGGCGCACACCATCAGAACCAGCCACAACACCAGCAGCGGACCGCGGGTAAATCCATGAGCGGAGATCTGCAGCCGGGCGAGGGCCACGAAGGCCGGAGCCAGTACCGCGAACCCGCAGATCAGGGTCACCGCGGGACGATGCCGCGCCGGCGCCAGCAGCAGCCAGAAAAATGCCACCACCCACCAGAGGCAGGCGGCGCCCAGGAGCATGAGCAAGTGCGCCGGCGCGTCGGTCCATCGCCAGCTGAAGAGCAATGCCAACGCCACGATGAGCGTATAGCCGACGCGCGCCGCCGGGCCGCGCAATGCGCCGAATCCGGCCCACTCCCAAGCGCCGATGGTGAACACCAGGCCGAAGGTCAGCACCGCCCACGGGGGCGGCAGCAGGAATAGTCCCAGCAGCAACAAGGTGCCCAGGACGACGCCGGTCAGCACTCGGGTCCTAAGCATCGGCTTTCGCCGCGACTTGCGCCGAAGTCTTGCCGAAACGCCGCTCGCGCTGGGCAAAGTGCTCGAATGCCGCCAGCAGATGCGCCGGCGAGAATTCAGGCCAGAGCGCGTCTGAAAAATAAAGTTCTGTGTAGGCAAGATTCCACAGCAAAAAATTGCTGATGCGCTGCTCACCGCCGGTGCGAATCATCAGATCCGGATCCGGGATGCCCGCCAGGGCGAGGCGCGCCGCAATTTGTTCTTCGGTAATATCGGCCACCGCGATTTTACCCGCCTGCACATCGGCGGCCAGGGACCTGGATGCCTGGGCAATGTCCCAACGTCCGCCATAGGCCACGGCCACCATCAGCCCCAATCCGCTATTGAGTGCCGTCAACGCTTCCGCCTCGCGCATCCTTGCCCTCAGCTCCTGGCCCAATGATTCCCGATCGCCGATGAAGCGCAGGCGCACCTGGTTGCGATGCAAATCCGCCACTTCGCGCACCAATGCGTCGAGGAACAAGCCCATGAGCACACCGACTTCATCCGCCGGCCTGCTCCAGTTCTCGCTGCTGAAGGCGAACAGCGTCAAAAATCGCACGCCGCGCCCGGCACATTCCTCGACGATCTTGCGCACGACCTTGACGCTGGCACGATGACCGGCGACTCGCGGCATGCCGCGCGAGCGGGCCCAGCGGCCGTTGCCGTCCATGATGATTGCTACGTGCTGCGGCGAGTCGGGCATGGGTCTCTTCAGGAATGCGGGTCTTGATCAGACCTGCATGAGTTCCTTTTCTTTTTCCGCCATGGCGTTATCGATATCGGCTACGTGCTTGTCGGTCAATTTTTGAACGTCATCCTGCGCGCGCCGGTCATCGTCTTGCGCGATGAGCTTTTCCTTGAGCATTTCCTTCAATTCATTGTTGATTTCGCGGCGCACACCACGCACCGCCACGCGCGCATTCTCCGCCTCGGCCTTTACCACCTTGATGATGTCGCGGCGCCGCTCTTCCGTCAGGGCCGGCATGTGGATGCGAATGATTTGCCCGGCCGTGTTCGGCGTGAGTCCCAAGTCGGATTTGTAGATCGCCTTTTCGATGATCGGCACCATGGCCTTCTCCCAGGGGCTCACCGTCAGGGTGCGCGCGTCCTCGGTGGCGATGTTGGCCACTTGATTCAGCGGCATCTCCGAGCCGTAGTAGTCAACCTTGATGTGCTCGATGAGGCTGGTGTGCGCGCGCCCGGTCCGCATTTTTTTCAGCTGCTCCTTGAATGCCGCGACGCACTTCTGCATGCGCACGGTCGCGTCCTTCTTTACATCCTCCAGCATGTACCCCCCTCAAATTTTAAGGATCGGCCGATACCACGGTGCCGACATCTTCGCCCTGGACGATACGCATCAAATCACCGTCGTTGAACAGATTGAAGACCTGCAGCGGCAAATTGTTTTCCCTGCACATGACGATCGCGGTGGCATCCATGACATTGAGGCGGTCGTTGAGCACCTTGTCGAAGGTCAGGCGCGTATAGCGCTTGGCCTTGGGATTGGTGACGGGATCGGAATCGTAGATGCCGTTGACCTTGGTCGCCTTCAAGAGAATTTCGGCGTTGATCTCGATGGCGCGCAGGCTGGCCGCCGTGTCGGTCGTAAAAAATGGGTTGCCGGTGCCGGCGCCGAATATCACCACCCGGCCCTTTTCGAGGTGCCGCACGGCTCTGCGCCTGATGTAGTCCTCGCAAACCTCGTTGATCCGCAACGCCGACATGACGCGCGCGTACGTGCCCAAGCTCTCGAGCGCATCCTGCATGGCCAGCGCGTTGATCACGGTGGCGAGCATGCCCATGTGATCGGCCGTCACACGGTCCATGCCGGCACGCGCCAAGCCGGCGCCGCGAAAAATATTTCCGCCCCCCAATACGACCGCGACCTGAACCCCCATCTGGGTCAGGTCGCGAATTTCTCCGGCGATTCGTTTGAGAATGACCGGATCGATGCCGTAGTCCTCATTCCCCAGCAGCGCCTCGCCGGATAATTTGACCAAAATTCTTCGATAACGAGCCGTGCCGGGTTGGGTGGTCATACGTGGCTTAGTGCTTTTCTTGCGCCTTCACCTGATCCATGACGTCGCGGACGAAATCGTCCTGTTTCTTTTCGATGCCGGCGCCCACTTCGTAGCGTGCGAACATCAGTACCTTGGCGCCGGCCTTCTTCACCAGTTTCTCCACCGTCGTATCCTCATCTTTCACGAAAGGCTGCCCCATCAGCGTGATCTCCGCCAGGTACTTGCGCAATCGGCCTTCCACCATTTTGGCGACGATGTCGGGCGGCTTCTTCTCGCCCTTGGTCTGTTCGGCCAGGATCTCGCGTTCCTTGGCGAGCATGTCGGCGGGCACATCGCCCGCATCGATGTAGGCCGGATTCACCGCCGCCACATGCATCGCGATGTCGCGGGCCAGCGAATCATCGCCGCCCTGCAGCGCCACCACGCTGCCGATCCGGGTGCCGTGAATGTAGGTGCCGAGAGGTCCGGGCGAATTCACGCGCACAAAACGCCGAACCGCAATGTTCTCGCCGATCTTGGCAATCAATGCGCGGCGCCGCTCATCGAGACTTTGGGCCCCATGCGGCAGTTCGAGCAAGTCCTCCAACGTCGAGGGAGCGTGCTTGAGGGCCGCCGCCGCGACATCCCGGGCGAAGGCCTGAAACTCGTCGCTGCGCGCCACGAAGTCGGTTTCGCAATTCACCTCAACCAATGCGGCATCGCTGCCTGAGCGTTCAATCGCGACCGTGCCTTCGGCAGCCACCCGCGCCGCCTTCTTGTCAGCTTTCGCCATGCCGCTCTTGCGCATGAGCTCGGCCGCCGCGTCCAGGTTGCCCTTGGTTTCGACCAGCGCCTTCTTGCACTCCATCATGCCGGCGCCGGTGCGCTCGCGTAGCTGTTTAACTGCATCTGCCGTAATGTTCATCGGATCCTACAACCGCCGGTTTCGGCGATTCCTCAATTGAGCACAAACTTTGGATCGGCGCCAAGTCGCTGCGCCGTGCCTGAAGCGAGCCTACGCGCCGCGCGCCGGAGCACGTCGTCCCACGGGCCGGCGCCGCGGAGCGCTGGCCGGCCGCGTTTCCGCCGGCGGTGTATCCGGGGCATCCACGTCGTCGGCTTCGACTTCCACCTCGTCCAGCGATGCCGCCGCGGTGGCGACGCTCGGGACCACGGTCACGGGCACTTTGCGCCGCGGAGGCGGCTTGCGTTGACCGCCGCGCGACGCTGGCGCGGGACGGCGGCCGGCGGCGCTGCGCTTCTTCGGATTGCCTTCCTCGTCCAATTCCACGAACTCGTCCTCGCCCACCGGAACTTCCGGTAGAGAAGACTTGCCTTCCAGCACGGAATCGGCGATGCCGCCGGCGTACAGCAGGATGGCGCGCATGGCGTCATCGTTGCCCGGAATGACATAGTCGATGCCGTCAGGCGAGCAATTCGTATCGACCACGGCGACCACGGGGATGCCGAGTTTCTGCGCCTCATGGATCGCGATTTGCTCGTGGCCCACATCGATGACGAACAGTGCATCCGGCAATGCCGTCATGTCGCGGATACCGCCGAGGCTGCGCAGCAGCTTGTCCATTTCACGGCGCAGCATCTGCGCTTCTTTCTTGCCGCGACGATCCAGAGCGCCGCTCTGGGCCATCTCGTCCAACTCGTTCAGCCGCTTGATGGACTGCCGGATGGTCTTGAAATTGGTGAGCATGCCGCCCAGCCAGCGCTGGTTCACATAAGGCATGGCGGCGCGGCTGGCCTCTTTCTGTACCGCGTCGCGCGCCGAGCGCTTGGTGCCGACGAACAGCACCTTACCGCCCTCGGAGGCCACGCCTTTGATGAATGCGGCCGCTGCCGCGTACAAAGGCTGCGTCTTTTCAAGATTGATGATATGGATTTTGTTGCGTTCGCCGAAGATGAACGGAGCCATTTTCGGGTTCCAGAAGCGGGTTTGGTGTCCAAAATGGACGCCCGCTTCCAGCATTTGTCGCATGGACACGCTGGTCATAAAACACTCCTGGTTGGGTTGAGCCTCCGCGTATCCCAATCGGCAACCCGGTTTCAGCCTTGAAATCGAAGGCTTGAGCCTTCATTTCCACTGCTTCGCCGGGCACCCAGTCGATTGTGACGACACGCGTGCGGGGTTGTTAAAAATAGCCGCGCTTTATACCATGAACCCCTAGCGGAAACAAAGCCCGCCGCAACCTCAAGGCCAGCCTTACTCTCATATGAATGTGACCATCAAAACCCCCACCGAGCAGGACAAAATGCGCGCAGCCGGCCGCCTGGCCGCCAGTGTGCTGGACATGATCGAGCCCTTCGTGCAACCCGGGGTGAGCACGGAAGAGCTGGACAAGCGCTGCCATGACTTCATCGTCGATGAGCTGAAGTCCATTCCGGCCAATCTGAACTATCGGGGTTTCCCGAAGACCATTTGCACCTCGGTGAACCACGTCGTATGCCACGGAATCCCCGGCGACAAGCGCCTGAAAAGCGGCGATATCATCAATATCGACGTCACGGTGATTCGCGACGGATTTCACGGCGACACCAGCCGCATGTACTTCGTCGGCAATGCCGCCATCCTCGCCCGCCGGCTCACGGGGGCCTGCTACGAAGCCATGTGGCGCGGCATTCGGCAGGTCAAGCCGGGCGCCCACTTGGGCGACATCGGGCACGCCATCCAAACCTATGCGGAGACCAACAATTTCTCGGTGGTGCGAGAGTATTGCGGTCACGGCATCGGCCGGGTCTATCACGAAGACCCTCAGGTGTTGCACTACGGCAAACCGGGTACGGGCCTCGAGTTGACCGCCGGGATGACCTTTACCATCGAACCCATGATCAATGCCGGCCGGCGCGATGTGCGTCTGCTGCCGGACGGTTGGACCGTGGTCACCAAGGACCAGTCGCTGTCGGCGCAATGGGAACACACGATTTTGGTCACCGACGACGGCTTTGAGGTGCTGACGTTGGGCGCGAGTGCAGGGGTTCCTGCGGCCGCGGCGGCTTCTTGAACGCACACGGCAAGCTTCTCGACCAAATCGCCGACTGGCCATACCTAGCGGCTGTGCCCGGAGCCCTCGAAGAGGGTCAATTCTCCCCCATCGCGTTCCGCCAGGTGCTCGACCAGGGCACCGACCTCTTGAAAGACCGCTTCGTCGCCGACGAGCCCATCGAAGATCTGGTGCGCGACCGCGCCAAATTGGTCGACATGGCGCTGCGCGCGGCGTGGGCCAATCACACCGGCAAGTTTGCCGGGGACTTGGCGTTGGTCGCCGTCGGCGGCTACGGTCGCGGCGAGCTGCACCCGAGTTCCGATATCGACATCATGGTGCTCTTGCCGAAGAGTGATTCCGCGGACTGGCAGCCGGACATCGAGCGATTCCTGACGTTTCTGTGGGACATCGGCCTGGAGGTAGGACATAGCGTCCGGTCCATTGACGACTGTCAGCGCGAAAGCCTTGCCGACATCAGCGTCGCAACCACGTTGTTCGAGGCGCGGCTGCTTTTCGGGCCCGAACCCCTGTTCGCCGGCATGCGGCGCGCGTTGGCTCCCGACCGGCTGTGGTCCTCGCAGGATTTCTTCGAAGCGAAGTGCAAGGAACAAACCGAACGGCATCATCGTTATTTCGATACTGCTTACAATTTGGAACCCAACGTCAAGTCCAGCCCCGGGGGCTTGCGCGACATCCAGACCATCGGTTGGGTGGCGAAACGGCATTTCGGTACCGACACGCTCGACGAACTCGTGGCGCATGGATTTCTGACACGCGAGGAATTGCGCAAACTGCAGGCCGGGCAATCGTTCTTGTGGAAAGTGCGCTTCGGCCTGCATGTACTGACGGGCAGGCGCGAGGATCGGCTGTTGTTCGACTATCAGATCAAGCTCGCGAAGCTCTTCGGTTACGAGGACGCCAGCTTCACGCTCGCCGTCGAACAGCTCATGCAGAAGTACTACCGCACGGTCATGGACGTGAGTCTGCTGAACGAAATGCTGCTGCAGCTGTTTCGCGAGGCCATCCTGACGCAAAGCGCGGCGCCCCTGCCTATCAACGCCCGCTTCCAAATTCGCAATGACTATTTGGAGGTGACGCACGCGGAAGTGTTCGCGCGCTATCCGTCGGCGTTGCTGGAGCTGTTCGTGTTGCTGCAGCAACATCCCGAACTGCGCGGCGTGCGCGCCGAGACCATTCGCTTGATTGGCACCCATGTGTGGCTCATCGACGAGGAGTTTCGGCAAAACCCGCGTCACCACCGGCTGTTCATAGAAATTCTTTGCGCGCCCATCGGCGTGACACATGAGTTGCGGCGCATGAATTTGTACGGTGTCCTCGGCCGCTACATCCCCGCTTTCGGCCGCGTGGTCGGGCGCATGCAATACGACCTGTTTCACGCCTATACCGTGGATGCGCATACGCTGTTCGTGGTCAGCAATCTGCGCCGCTTCGCCATGCCGAAGTTCAACGACGAATTTCCGGCGTTGAGCCAGATCATGCAATCCCTGCCGCGCCAGGAAATCGCCTATCTTGCGGCGCTGTTTCACGACATCGCGAAGGGCCGCGGCGGCGATCACTCGGAACTGGGTGCGGTGGACGCCGAAGCATTTTGTTTGGAACAGGGACTGGGGCGCTATGAGGCGCGCTTGGTCGCGTGGTTGGTGAGAAATCACCTGATCCTCTCCATCACGTCGCAAAAGAAGGACATCAGCGACCCGGACATCATTCAGGAATTCGCGCGGCGCGTGGGCGATCAGGTGCACCTGGATTATCTGTACGTGTTGACCGTGGCGGACGTGCGCGGCACCAATCCCAAACTGTGGAATTCGTGGAAGGCGCGGTTGTTCGAAGAGTTCTACGAGCGCACCAAGCGGGCACTGCGCCGCGGCCTGGAGACGCCGATCGACCAGGAAGAATTGATCCGCGAAACCCAGGAGCAGGCGCTGTCAATTATGTCCGAGAGCGTCGCAGCGGCGCAGGCCTCGAGCGTCTGGACACAATGGACCGAGGCGTATTTCTTGCGCTATACGGCCGAGGAGATCGCCTGGCATACGGCCCTGCTGGCGACACGCAAGCCGGACGATGACACGCCGCTGGTCGCGATCCGCCAGCTCACCGATCGGGGCGGCACTGCGGTGCTCACGTACACGCCGCGGCGCCTGCGCAGCTTCGCTCGCACCACCGGCGTGCTCGATCAAATGGGCCTCAACGTCGTCGATGCGCGGCTGATCACCAGCGCCAACGGTTTCAGCCTGGAAACCTACGAGGTGCTCGAGGACAACGGCGCGGTGATCGCCGATGCGACACGCGTCCGGGAAATCGAACGTGCCTTATGGAACGCCTTGAAGCAGGTCGAACATGCACCGCCCGCCGTGACACGGCGGGCGCCGCGCCAGGTTCGCATGTTCTGGACGCCGACCCAGGTCAACTTCGGCATCGACAAGCGCAATGAGCGGACGATTTTGGAGTTGATCGCGGCCGACCGCCCGGGCTTGCTGTCCGAAGTCGGCAAGGTATTTCGAGCCGAGCGCGTCGCCATCAACGGCGCCAAGATCATGACCGTGGGCGAACGCGCGGAAGATGTTTTCTACATCACCGGCGCGGACGGCGGCCTGCTGCCGGAAGACGTATGCCGGCGCGTGCAGGAGTCCCTGATGCTGGCGCTGGACCGGCGCGACGCAGCCCGATCTTGAGTCATCAGGAGCTGCGGGCGGTCATCGACAACGCCTACGAGGCGCGGGCACAGCTCACGCCGCGTACGGCGACGCCGGAGTTGCGCGCGGCGGTCGAGAATGTGATCGAATTGTTGAACGACGGCGCGCTGCGCGTCGCGCAGCCCGACGGCGGTGGATGGCGCGTCAACGAATGGCTCAAGAAGGCCGTGCTGCTGTCGTTTCGCATCAACGACAATGAAACCATGCCGGCCGGGGCCTTGAACTTCTATGACAAAGTCCCGCTGAAGTACAGCGGCTGGAGTGCGGATCGTTTCGCCGCTGCCGGCGTGCGCGTGGTGCCGCCGGCAACCGTGCGGCGCGGCGCCTTCGTCGCCTCGAATGTCGTGTTGATGCCGAGCTACGTCAATGTCGGTGCCTATGTGGACTCCGGCACCATGGTCGATACCTGGGCAACGGTCGGTTCCTGTGCGCAGATCGGCAAGAACGTGCACTTGTCCGGCGGCGTGGGCATCGGCGGCGTGCTGGAGCCGCTGCAGGCGAGCCCCACCATCATCGAGGACAACTGCTTCATCGGCGCGCGCTCGGAAATCGTCGAAGGCGTCGTCGTCGAATCCGGCGCCGTTGTTTCCATGGGCGTGTTCATCGGTCAAAGCACGCGCATCTACGATCGCGAGCGCGATGAAATTCTCTACGGCCGCGTGCCTTCGGGGGCCGTGGTCGTGCCCGGCACGCTGCCCGCCGCGAACGGCAAATACGGGCTCGCCTGTGCCGTGATCGTCAAACGCGTCGATGCCCAGACTCGCGCCAAGACCTCGCTGAACGATTTGTTGCGCAACACCGATTAGCGCTAAGCTTTGCCTCGCGTAGGGAGCGAAACGGGGGCCGAGAATGAGTGACGATAAAGCGCCTTCAGCATCTCGCCGGCAATTGTTCAAGAGCCTCACCCTCGTGCCGATTGCCGCCATTGGCGTCGGCGCAACATCGTGACAGGGTATTATCGAGGCTCAACGAGTTTTCAAGACCCCATCTCGCGACAACCGTTTTGGCAACCAACCGTATGGCCAACCGCCAGAGGTTGGCCCTAGGAAGCATATGCATCGATTCAGCACCGCGATTTTTTTGAGCGCCTTGTCCTTTACGGCGGTAGGCCAGCAGGCAACCGGCAACGATCAGGCCGAAAAAGCGTGGATCAAGCAGAGCAATGACTACACCAACATGCTGCTCAACGTGCAGCTCGAACACACCCCCGAACAGGGCTCTGCACAAGGCGTCGCGAAGTTCGACGACCGCATTTCCGATCCTTCGCGCGCAGACGAAGTGGTTCAGCGGCGGGAGCTCGAAGCCGCCCTGGCCAAGATCAAGGCGGCGCGCGCTTCCGTCGCGGACAAGAATGTCCAGGAAGACATCGACATCCTGCAAAAGAGTTTCAATCTGCAATTTCGTGTCGAGGACTTCGAGCTTGCACGTGAGGTGCCCTTCTACAACGCCAGCGCGCAGATATTTCGCGGCTTGCGCGGACTGCTCGACGACCAGGTCGCCGCGCCACGGCGTGCGGCTGCGCTGGTGAGACTGCGCAAGTACGCCGGCGTTGAACCAGGCTACAAGCCGTTCACCGAGCGCTTGAAAGAACGCGAAAGCGAGCAAATCGCCAAGCCCGGCGTCATTTTCCCATCCAAGGAGGAAGTCGAGACCGACCTGGGGCGCAACTCGAACTATGTCGAGGGCATCGCGGCATTGTTCAAGAAGTACAACTTGACGGGTTGGGAGCCGGCCTATGAGAAATTAAAGACCCAGTTGGGCGACTACGACGCGTGGATCAAGACCAATATCCTGCCCAAGGCGCGCACCGATTTCCGCCTGCCGCCTGAGAAATATGTTTTGGCGTTCGAGGGGTACGGCATTGATATCCCGCCGGCGCAGATCGCGAAGATGGCGCATGCCGCCTTTGCGCAGTACCAGGCCGAGATGGCGCCGCTCGCCGCGCGCATCGCGAAGGCCAATGGCTACTCATCGAGCGACTATCGCGCCGTCATTGCGGAACTGAAGAAGAAGCAGATCACGGGCGAAGCGATCCTGCCCTTCTTTGAAAATCGATTGCACGAGATCGAAAAAATCATCCTTGCCAAAAATCTCGTGACGCTGCCCGGCCGCCCGGCCATCATTCGCCTCGCGACCCCGGCCGAGACCGCGCAACAGCCGGCGCCGCACATGACGCCGCCGCCGTTCCTGCACAACACCGGACAGCGCGGACAATTCGTGCTGCCGCTGAATATTCCGTCCGCGACCGGTGGTGCGGAAGACAAGTACGACGACTTTACCTTCGATGCGGTGGCGTGGACGCTGACCGCACATGAGGCACGGCCGGGGCACGAATTGCAGTTCGATTCCATGGTCGAGCACGGCGTCAGTCTCGCGCGGGCGCTGTACGCTTTCAACTCTACCAATGCTGAAGGCTGGGGGTTGTACGCCGAGTACATCATGCAGCCATACGAACCGGTGGAAGGCCAGCTTTTGACGCTGCAACTGCGCTTGCTGCGTGCCGCCCGAGCGTTCCTGGATCCGGAACTGCAAAGCGGCGCGGTGACGCAAGCCCAGGCGTACTCAGTGCTGGAGAAGGATGTGATGCTTAGCCACGCCTTCGCCAAAGAAGAGGTAGAGCGCTTCACGTTCCGCAGCCCCGGGCAGGCGAACAGCTACTTCTACGGCTATACGCGACTGCTGTCCTTGCGCCAGGAGACCGAGAAAGCCTTGGGCAAGAAATTCGACCAGAAGAAGTTTCACGACTTCATCTTGGGCCAGGGCCTGCTGCCGCCGGACCTGATGCGCAGCGCCGTGCTCGAGGAGTTCATACCGTCGCAACGTTAGCCACCGTGAATTTGACCGGTGCGAGTATTCGTCGGGAAGTGTAAGTAGCCTCGAGGGAACTGTTTCTTCGTTCCCTCGAGGCTAATTACACTTCCGGGCGACCGCTACACCAACCGATCAACATCACGGTGCCGAGATACTAACCGAATCGGCCGGTAATATAATCCTCTGTGAGCTTCTGTTGGGGATTGGTGAATATCCGATCCGTCGGGCCGACTTCGACCAGATCGCCCAGGTGAAAATAGGCCGTGCGCTGCGAAACGCGCGCGGCCTGTTGCATGTTGTGGGTCACGATGGTGATCGCGTAGTTCTCGCGCAGTTCATCGATCAGATCTTCGATTTTCGCGCTGGCAATGGGATCCAAGGCCGACGTCGGTTCATCCATGAGAATGACCTCCGGATTGACGGCGATGGTGCGCGCGATGCACAGACGCTGCTGCTGACCGCCCGATAGGCTGGTGCCGGGCGTCGACAAACGGTCCTTCACCTCTTCCCACAGGCCTGCGCGCGCCAAACTGGTCTGAACCAAGTCATCCATGTCGGCGCGATTCTTCGTCAAACCGTGGATTCGCGGTCCGTAGGCGACATTGGCGTAAATCGAATGCGGAAAAGGCGTGGGCTTCTGAAATACGATGCCGACCCGCGCGCGTAACTGCGCCACGTCCTGCTTTTTGTCATAGATATTTTGGCCGTCCAGGGTGATCGTGCCATCGACGCGCGCACTGGGTATGGTGTCGTTCATGCGATTGAGGCAGCGCAGAAACGTGGACTTTCCGCAACCCGACGGTCCGATCAGAGCCAGCACTTGATTGCGCCCAATATCAATGCTGACGTTCCTTATAGCGCACTTGTCGCCGTAATGGACATTGACGTTGCGCGCGGCCATGACCGGGTCGAACAATTTATCGCGCACTTCCGCGGGCATCTTCGCTGCCGCTCCTGCAAGGCTATTGCTCACGTCTCCGTCGTTCATGCCGGTTAGCCGAAGCGCCCGGTGATGTAGTCGTCGGTCCTGCGATCCTTCGGCGAGGTGAATATTTGGCCGGACGGACCAATTTCGACCAGTTCTCCCATGAACATGAAGCCGGTGACATTGGACACGCGGGCCGCTTGCTGCAAATTGTGCGTCACCACCACGATGCAATACTTCTCGCGCAGCGCCTGCAAGGTCTCCTCGACGCGCAGAGTCGAAATCGGATCGAGCGCTGCCGTGGGTTCGTCGAGAAGCAGAACCTCGGGCTGCACCGCGACGGCGCGTGCGATGCACAGCCGCTGCTGCTGACCGCCCGACAAGCTGCGGCCATCCGCGTTCAGCTTGTCCTTGACCTCATCCCAAATGGCGGCATCGCGCAAGGCGGATTCGACGCGTACCTTGAGGTCGGCGCCGCGAACACCCCCGGCCAGGCGCAAGCCAAAGGCCACGTTCTCGAACACCGACATGGGGAATGGCGTGGGCTTCTGAAACACCATGCCGACGCGATAGCGGAGTTCGGCGACATCGACCGAGGGCCTCAAGATATCGCTTCCGCCGATCAGCACTTCGCCCTCGGCCCGCTGATTGGGGTACAGCGCGTACATCCGGTTCATCACCCGCAACAGCGTCGATTTGCCGCAGCCCGATGGGCCGATGAAAGCGGATATCGAGCGGTCAGCCAGGGTCATGTTGATGTTGTGCAGAGATTGCACGGCGCCGTAATAGAAATTCAGCGAGCGAACGTCGATTTTCGGCGGCCCTAAATCCGGCGCCGGTTCTGCGGTCACAGGATAGGGCACGCGCATTTTCAAGTGCTTCGGAGGCTTGGTCGACGGGATCATCGCCTAAGAACCTCGTTCTGCCCGCAGCAGTGCCAATAATACACGGGCGGAAATGCTGAGTAGCAGGATGGTCACCGTGATGATCAATGCACCTGCCCACGCAAGGTCTTGCCAGTCCTTGTAGGGGCTTAACGCAAATAGAAAGATCACCACCGGTAAATTTGCCATGGGAGCATTCAAGTTGGTGCTCCAAAATTGATTGTTGAGCGCGGTGAACAGCAGCGGCGCCGTTTCGCCGCTGATGCGCGCGATTGCCAGCAGCAGCCCGGTGACGATGCCGCTGCGCGCCGCAGGATATAGAACGCTCAATGTCGTGCGCCACGGATAGGCGCCCAGCGCCGCGGAAGAATCCTTCATGCCGATGGGCACCAGATTCAGCATGTCTTCGGTGGTTCTCAATGTGACGGGGATGGCGAGCACCGCCAGTGCCAGTGCGCCGGCAACGGCTGAAAAATGGCCCATTCGAACCACCACAATCTCATAGATAAACAAGCCGATGATGATCGAGGGCGCGCTCAACAGGACATCGTTGATGAAACGGATTGCCGTGCTGAGGCGCGAACTTCTGCCGTATTCTGCCAGGTAAGTCCCCGCGAGCACGCCGATCGGTGAACCGATCAAGATCCCCAGCAGCGTCATCACGCCGCTGCCGTAGATCGCATTGAGCAGTCCACCTTGACCGCCGGGAGGCGGCGTCATCTGGGTAAATATGCGTCCCGACAAACCCGACACGCCGTGCGATATCAGGGTCCAGAGGATCGCGGCCAAACAGGCCAGACCGGTGAGGGTGGCGACCAGAGAAAGCGACAGAAATGCGCTGTTTTTAATCTTGCGCAGCATGCGCCGATTCACGCGACGGCTCCCGAGCGCCGTTCGAGCCTGCGCAGCATGGCCTGTGCCAACGCGATCACGGTGAACGTGATGAGAAACAGCAAGAGTCCCAGCGAAATGAGCGACGAGGTGTACAGATCTCCCACCGCTTCGGTGAACTCGTTGGCGATCGCCGAAGAGATGGTCGTGCCCGGCGCCAACAAGGAAGAACTGATGCGATGCGCATTGCCGATGACGAATGTCACCGCCATGGTTTCGCCGAGCGCGCGCCCCAGTCCCAGCATGATCCCGCCGACGATGCCCACCCGCGAATGCGGCACGACCACATTCCATATGACTTCCCAGGTCGTCGCACCGAGTCCGTAGCCGGATTCTTTCAGCATCGGCGGTACCGTATCGAAGACATCGCGCATGGTTGCGGCGATGAAGGGCAGCACCATAATGGCCAGCACGACGCCTGCCGTGAGAATGCCGATGCCGTAAGGGGGTCCCTTGAATAGATGACCGATGGCGGGAAAGTCGCCGAGATTGCGTATCAGCCAAGGTTGGACGTGCCGCTGCAGCACCGGTGCCAGAACAAATAAGCCCCAGATTCCAAATATGATGCTGGGCACCGCCGCCAACAGCTCCACAGCGACGCCGATCGGCCTTTTCAACAGGGGCGGACACAGCTCCGTCAGAAACAAGGCGATGCCGAATCCCGCGGGTACGGCAAGGAGCATGGCGATGAGCGAGGTCATCACAGTACCGTAGATCGGCGCCAGCGCGCCAAACTGGTCAGTAACCGGGTTCCAAATCTCGCGGGCGACGAACGAAAATCCGAAGTGGGACAATGCGGGCCAGGCGCCGCGCAAGAGTGACACGGCCACGCCGCCCAAGATCAACAACACGAAGATCGCCGCGATGAACGTCGCCGAGCGAAATATTCTCTCGTAAATCAGCTGCTTTGCGGCGTGTCCCGGATCTATGATCGCCACGATGTCAGTTCCGCTCCCGCCATAAGCCAATAGGTCGAGCCCGGTAGCTTAGGGCTACCGGGCTCGACCGTATCTTAACTACCTAAATCTTGGCTAGCTAATCCGCAAAGACGCGCTTACTCGCCGCTCCACACCGGGCGGCCGCCCGCAGTGATTTGCGAAGTCCAAGTCTTTTTCACCTGGGCAATCAAAGCCGCGGGCAGCGGTACATAGTCAAGTTCGGCCGCCATACTAGCGCCATCCTTGTAAGCCCACGCGAAGAACTTCAATGCTTCTTTGACCGGCGCGGGATCATCCGGCTGTTTGTACAGGAGAATGAAGCTCGCGCCCGTGATAGGCCAGCTCTTCGCGCCGGCCTGGTCCGTCAAAATGAGGTAGTAACTATCGGCGGCCGCCCAATCGGCCGTCGCCGCTGCGGCCTGGAACGACTCCGCATTCGGGGCCACGGCATTGCCGGCTTTATTGGTCAACAGGGTGAATGACATCTTGGTCTGCTTGGCGAAGGCATATTCGACATAGCCGATGGCCCCGTCGGTCTGGGTGGTCATGTTCGCCACCCCCTCGTTGCCCTTGGCGCCGATTCCAACGGGCCATTGCACCGAGGTGTTGGAGCCGATGCTCGACTGAAACTTGGCGCTCGACTTGGACAAATAGTCTGAGAACAGAAAATTCGTTCCGGAGCCGTCCGAGCGGTACACCGGCGCAATGGCCGTGCTCGGCAGCGCCAACTTTGGATTGAGTTTCTTGATCGCCGGATCGTTCCATTCCTTGATATCGCCCAGGTAGATACTGGCCACCGTTGCGCCGTCCAAATGCAATTGACCCGGCGACACGCCCTTGATGTTCACGACCGGCACGACACCACCGATGATCATCGGGAACTGAATCAGGCCCGAGGATTTCAGGTCGTCGGGCTTCAACGGCATATCCGACGCGCCGAATGTTACGGTCTTCGCCTTGATCTGTTTAATGCCGCCGCCGGACCCAATGGACTGATAATTGAGACCGACACCGGTCAGTTTTTTGTAGGCGTCCGCCCACTTGGCGTAAATCGGATAGGGAAATGTCGCACCGGCGCCCGAGATATCTGCGGCGGAAGCCGCGATGCTCAAAGACGCTGCGACGCCAAGTATCAAGAGGCGTTTATATATTTTCATCGATGGCCGCTCCAGTTGAATCATCCGCCCGGCGTTGTTTGGGCCTTGAGGCTTGGCTGGGGATTATCGGGAGGGAATGTGACGGTTTTGTGACAGCCTAATGGAAACAGCCACTTAGGCGCGAAAGATTTTGTCCGAACGCGAATTCTACGATCTACAAGAGCAGTATGCGGTGGCTCAGGTGGCCCAGGGCGAGCAGTTCGTGGTGATCTTGGCGAGTGATCCAGTTCATTTGGGATCTTCTGATCGTCAGCGTGTCCTAATATTGAGCGCGGCATCAAGGATTGCGCAGCGGTGCTCCCACGCTGCGCATCAAGCCGTATTGCTCTTGATTCAACTGAGTCACGATGGCAACGTAATCAGAGCGTGCTTTGAGCAACTCCTGCTGCGCCTGGATGTCTTCCAACACAATACCGACCCCCAATTCCTTGCGGTGGCGCGTCAGACGCAGCGTTTCCTCGGCGGAACTCAAGTTGAGGCGTGCCACACGCAGCTGCTCGAACAGCGATTGAACCTGGGTGTATCCGTCCAGCACCTCGCGGCTGATCTGGTCCCGCAGTTTTTCGTCGGACAGCTGAGCTGCGCTCAATTTTGCGCCACTCGCCCGGATGCGCCCCAAATCGAACAGGCCTCCGGGGCCGATCTTCCAGCTCAAGCCCACCGAGTAGTCCTGCCGCGGTCCGCCGCCGTTGGCCGTTACGCCGTTGACCCTTACGTCCCCCCCGCCATTGAGCTCGCCCGCGAACGCCTGCCCGCCGATCGTCGGAATCAACGGTCCATAGATCGCCCCACGGCGCGACTGCTCGGCTGCGCTGATCTGAGCGCTGCTGCGCGCAAGTTCCGGACGGTTTTCCAGCGCCGTGCGGATCAGTTCCTTGGGTGACGTGCTGAGATCCGCTAGGGCGAGCGGCGTCGGCTGCCGCTCGGCCGGGATGAGCTCGAGCAAAGGCTCAAGATGAAGCGTTTGTACGAGCCGTGTCGCGGAGAGCCGTTGCTGTTGCCTGGCGCGGGTCAGATCGAGCTGCAGACGCTGGGTCTGCGTCTGCACGCGGATGGCATCGCCTTTGAAAGCGATGCCGATGCGCACGGCTTCATTGAGCTGCAGTTCGTAACTCTGAGAGATGCTCAGCGCATCGCCCACGACACCCACCAGAGCCTGGGCTCTCACAAGATCGAAATATTGCTGTGCGGCGGCGAGACCGGAGTCGCGCTCCTGCGCAGTTGCGCCCGCATCGCTCGCCGCCACCAGTTGATGGGTCTGCAGGGCCGTGAAGATTGCATCCCCCACCGGAATTTGTGCCGTCAGATAAGCGCCGGCCGTATCGCTGTGCTTCGAGACGTCGAGCAAGGGGCCTTCAACTCTTTGATCCCTGCCCGTATGACGCAGGTAACTTGCGGAGGGCACAAGGGAAGGCAGGAAACGTTCCACCGCGCTCGTGTAGTTCGCGTGGGCCTCATCCACCGCATTGCGCGCGAGTTGCACGTCGAGATTCTGCGCGCCGGCGAGCCTCAACACCGTTGCCAGATCTATCTGGTAGGTTGAATCTGCGGCGGCGGGTTGCGCAGGCTCCTGTGCGGTCGCTGCACCTGTCAAAAACGCATGCAGGAGGAGACAGAGGATCACCGGTTTCCGTACGGAAGGCAGCGCATTCGTGCCGTTCATGGTGCCTCCGCCACCTGCACCACCTGGCCGTTGCTCAGTTTGAGCTTGCCGGCGGCAAGGATGACCGCGTCGCTGGCCGCCAGTCCGTCCAGCACTTCGACGTTCTTACCGTCATTGAAACCGATTTTGATCGAATGCTTCGCCGCTTTATTGCCATCAACGGTGTACGCGAATGCATTCGCCTTCTCCATCAGCAGCGACTCCACCGGCATGAGAAGCGCGCTTTCCTTGTGTTCGATGCCCATCCTGGCCGTGACCAACATGCCCGGGCGCAACGCGAGCTGTGGGTTGTCCAGCACGACCTCGGTCAACATGGTCCTGCTCGCGGCGTCCAATGCATAGGTAAAACGCGTAACCTTTCCGTCGAAATGAATTCCCGGCAAGTTATTCGTGGTGATGAGCACCGGTTGGCCCACGGTAACGCGGCCTGCCTCGACCTCCGGCACGCCGATCTGCAGGCGCACTTTGCTGAAATCCATCAGCCCCAGGATGGGGGAGCTGGCTTGAATCAGTGCGCCGGGATCGACCGCACGTCGCGTAATGATGCCGCTGAAGGGGGCCGTGATGGTCGCGTAGCCCAGGAGTGTCTCGCTTTGGTCGAGGCTCGCGCGAGCGATCTCGAATCGCCCGCGCGCCTGGTCAACCATTTCCGGAACGACCAGATCCGGCGCCTTTTGCAACGACTCTTGCAAGCGGCTGTAATCCGCCTGGGCCACGTTGAGTTCCGCTTGCTGTTTCGCCCTGGAAGCCACGAGTTCCGGTATTTCGATGCGCGCGAGCACGGCGCCCGCCGCGACTTTGTCACCTTTGTCCACGGCAATGCTCTTGAGATAACCGGACACTTTGGCGTATAGCGTCGCCTCCTGGAACGCGATGACCTGCGCCGGCAACATGACAGAGCGTGTGATCGGACCCGCGGACAAATGAGTGATTTGTACCTGCACCGGCGGATCCTGAGCGGTTTGTGCACTTTGAACCTGGGGGCGATCGCAGGCGCTCAAGAGCGCAAGTGCCGCGATCGCGATCGGATAACGGGCGGACTGACACTTCATGTATTTACCACTGCAACTTGGGGGTATCGCATAGTCGAATCTTCAAAGTCGGGCCGGTCACACTCGTTCATGCGCGTGCTTCGTGAGTGTCGTCCGGCAGCAAGGAAACGGTTTGCCTCGTGCCGCGGCTCAATAGTGCGAATATCGCGGGCAGCACCAACAACGTTGCTACGGTGGCCAGGGCCAATCCGCCCACGACCGCTCTGCCCAGCGGCGCCGACTGCTCGCCGGATTGACCCAACCCCAATGCCATCGGCAGCATGCCTGCGATCATCGCAAGACTCGTCATCAGGATCGGTCGCAGACGGCTGCGGCCGCCCTCCACCGCAGCGGCCGCCGCGTCGCTACTCGCGCGCTCGCGCTCGGCAAACGTCACCAGCAGGATGGCGTTGGACACCGCGACACCCACGGCCATGATTGCACCCATGAAAGACTGAATGTTGAGTGTGGTACCCGTAATCCACAGCGCCAGTACCACGCCCGCAAGGGCTGCGGGGAGCACGGACATGACGGCGAGGGAAAGCCGCAGCGACTGAAAGTTCGCCGCCAGCATCAGGAAGATCGCGAGTATCGCGACGCCCAGGCCCGTTCGCAGGCCGTGCAACATCTGGTTCAATGGCTCGACCTGGCCCCGTAGGGCAACGGCGACCTTTGCGGGAGGTTTACCCAGCTTGGAGATCGTCTGCTCGACCGCCGCGGCCGCGCTGCCGATATCGGCGTTGAAGAGGTTCGCTGTCACGCTCACCATGCGCTGGCCGTTGTAGCGCGCATATTCTCCGATAGCGCTTCCCTCGCTCACATTGCCGACATTGCGCAACAGCTGACTCTGGCCGCCGCGGGTACTCACGGTGATGTTGCGCACTTCCTCCGTCGAATTCATCAGGGCCTGGGGCAGTTGCACCTGCACCTGATAGGACACGCCGGTGTTGGTATCCGCCCAGTAGTTCGGAACCACATAACGGCTGGAGGAAGTCGCGCTTATCAGCGAACGCGAGACATCCGCCATGCTCACGCCGATCAAGCCGGCGCGTTCCCGATCGACGTTGACGTCCACCGTGGGGTAGTCGAGGGTTTGTCCGAACTGCACGTCCCGCAGCTGCGGCATTCGCTGCAGGGCGTTTCTGACCTTGTCGGCAAACGCGCGGTCGTCGGCGAGACTAGGGCCCGTCACGGCCACCTCGATCGGTGTCGAGGAGCCCATGCTCATGACCCGGCTGACGATGTCGCTGGGTTCGAAGGAGAAGCTGACATCCGGTAACTCGGCGGCAAACCGGGCACGCAGGCGCTCCTTGAACGGGTCCATGCGCAGCTTGCTGCCTGACTTGAATTGCACCTGCAGGACGGCCTCATCCGATCCGCCGTTCCACAGATAGATGAGGTTGATGGGATAGTTGGGCGGGTGCACGCCCACCAGCCCCAGGGTCACATCGACCTTATCCGCTCCGCCCGCCTCATCCTTGATCAGGTCCAACACCTTGAGTGCGATCTTTTCTGTCGTCTCCACGCGTGTGCCCGCAGGCGCGCGCAGGCGAAGTTGCAACTGACCGGCATCGACCTGCGGGAAGATCTCATTCCCGAGTCGAGGTCCGAGCAGCACCACGATCAGAACCGTCACCACGAAATAAACGGTCGCGGTGCGGCCTCGTACCGCCACCACCCAGCGCATGAATCGAGCATAGCGTTCCCGAAACCGCTCGAAGCGCCGGGCCTGTGGCTCATGCACGGCGGGCTCGCCGGCACGCTTGCCCAGCCACACCACGAGAATGGGTACCAGCGTACTTGCCAGAAGATAGGAGGCGATCATCGAGAATCCCACCGCCAGTGCCAGCGGCAAAAACATTGCCTTTGCGGTGCCGGTCATGAAAAACGCGGGCACGAATACGGCGAGCACGCACAGCATCGCCAGCAACAGCGGCACGGCGACCTCGCCCGCCGAATCCACGACGGCGTGGGCCAGCGACTTGCCCGCCACATGCTTCGTCGCGATGTTTTCCACGACCACTGTGGACATGTCCACCAGCACACCGATGGCCAGAGCCATACCGCCCAGCGTCATGATGTTCACAGTCTGGCCGGTGACGGCGAGCGCCAGCACCGCCCCCATGAGCGCGATTGGAATATTGATCACCACGATCGAGGCGCTGCGCCAGTCGCGCAGGAACAGCAGGACCATGAGTCCGGTCAGCAATGCTCCCAGAGCCCCTTCCGTGACGAGGCTCGTGATCGCGCTCGTGACATACCCCGACTGATCGAACTCGTAACTGACCTTGATATCCTCAGGCAGCACGTTCTGGAATTTTCCCAGACTGCTCTTGACGAGATTCACGACGGTCAGGGTCGAGGCATCGGCGCGCTTGGTGACCGGGATGTAAACGGTACGACGGCCGTTGACGAGGGCATAGCTGGTGACGATATCCGAGCCGTCCGTCACAGTGGCCACGTCGCGCACGAATACGGCGGGATAGGCACCGCTACGCACCGGCACGGCTTCGAGATCCTTGATGTTATTGACCACCGAATTGAGCGGCACCATCGGATACTTGTCACCAAGCGGAATGTTGCCGGAAGGCGTGATCGTGTTGGCCGCGGTCAAGGCGACGACCAGTTCGTCCGGCGACATGTTGTAAGCCCGCAGGCGTTCAGGCTTCGCGTTGATCAATATCGTGCGGGCGCTGCCGCCGAACGGCGGCGGTGCCGACACGCCGGGCAGCGTCGCAAACAGCGGTCGAACCAGGTTCAAGGCGGCATCCTGCATCTCGCCTACGGAGCGGGTACTGCTCGCGAAGACGAGGTTGCCCACCGGGACGCTACCCGCGTCGAAACGCATGACAAAGGGCGGCAAGGTCCCCGGCGGCATGAAGGCGCGGGCGCGATTGGCGTAGGAAACCGTCTCGGCCATCGCCTGCGCCATGTCGGTGCCGGGGTAGAACTGCAGCTTGATGAGCGCGGCTCCCTGGATCGACTTCGACTCGATGTGCTCGATGCCGGTGATGTAGAGGAAGTGATACTCATAGTAGTAAGTGAGATAGCCCTCCATCTGGGCAGGATCCATGCCGCCGAAGGGCTGCGCCACGTAGATCGTCGGAGTGCCGATATTGGGAAAGATATCTCGGGCCGTCCCCTGTAACGCCAGCACGGCGGCAAACAGCACCGCGACCACCGCCACAACGACGGTCATGGGGCGACGTAAGGCGGATTCGGCGAGAGTCACTTGCTCGGGTCCTCGAGTCGCACGATGAACTGCTTTCCGCACGCAAAGCCGCGACGTCGATGCCGACGCGGCCGGAACGGCAGGCGCCGACTCATAGGTAGCTCCTTCGGCGGCTACAATTGGTGTGGACGTGAGTCATTTTTGGTAGATACTACTACATGAAACGTAATGAAGACCACATGAAATCGAAATGGTTCCTTTTTATCGCCAACCTGCCCGGGCGCAACCAAACCCTGCGCATGCGCGTTTGGCGATCTCTCAAAGCCTCCGGGGCAGGCACCCTGCGCGACGGCGTGTACGTGCTGCCGATGTCCGATACCGCGCGCGAGGTATTCGAGCGACAGCAGCAGGAGATTCAAGGCGGCGGCGGGACGGCCTACATCCTCGAACTCGCAGGCGAGGCGGGTAGCACTCAAGGCAACGCGCTCCGAGCTCTCTTTGACCGCACGCCCGAGTACGAGGCGATCGCTGCGACGCTGCACGCGTTGCAGGACGAACTCGCGAAGCTCGACGAGAGCGAGGCACGTCGACGCCTGGCCGCTGCACGACGCGAGGCGGCGGCACTCAGCGCGGTGGATTTTTTCCCAGGCGAATCGCGCACTCAGCTCGACAGTGCGATAACCGACGCGGAGTCGGCGTTGAGCACCCAATTCTCGCCCGAGGAGCCGCATTCCGCCAAAGGCAGGATTCTGCGCCGCGATCGCAAAGACTATCGAGGGCGAGTTTGGGCGACCCGACAGCGTATGTGGATCGATCGCGTCTGCTCTGCGTGGCTGATCCGGCGATTTATCGATCAAAAGGCTAAGTTTATCTGGTTGAAATCGCTCAAGGATTGTCCAAAGGGCGCCCTTGGCTTTGACTTTGACGGTGCGCCGTTCACCCACGTTGACTCGAAAGTGACTTTCGAGGTCTTGCTTGCCAGCTTCGGGCTGCACAGCGATCCGGCCCTGAGGCGCCTGGCCGCGCTTGTTCACTATCTGGATGTGGGCGGCATTCCCGTACCCGAAGCGGCCGGCTTCGCGGCGATCGTTTCCGGAGCGCGTACGCTCCAACCGCACGACGATGCGCTACTGAAGCACGTGAGCCCGATACTGGACAGCCTCTATCATTCCTACGGGAACTCAAAGCGTGAAGGATTGGCGAAGTGATCACCCTTCCGGCCCGCTGTTGAGGACTAGAGCTGAATGAGACTTAGGTACCGCGACGCCGCCAAGGACCGCGGCGCCGCGGTACTCTTTCCGCTTCAGGCCTGATAGTCGGCGGCGACGGTCTGATCGACTCGAATTTTGTTCGTGGACATGGCGTTGAACACCGGCGTCAGCACAACCACCACCAGCAGATTGAGGATCAGGCTGTACACGGCGCTGTATCCGGGGAAGGTATGGGCTCCCACATGAAGCGGATAGGTGTTCGTCAGTTTGACGGCGATGGCCATCCATGTTCCGGCAAGCGTCCCGACCGCCCAGCCCGCCAGCAGCGCCCAGGAATTGAACCAGCGCGTATAGGCACCGAGCATGACGGGAGGCAGCGTCTGAATGATCCAGATGCCGCCCAACAGCTGCAATTGAACGGCGTATTGCGTAGGCACGAACAAAATGAATATCAGCGCCCCGACCTTGACGATCAGCGACGTCAACTTCGCGACATGCGATTCCTGCTTGTCGGTGGGGTTCTTATTGATGAACTCCCGATGAATGTTGCGCGTGTACAAGTTGGCCGCTGCGATCGACATGATGGCTGCCGGTACCAGTGCGCCGATGCCGATCGCGGCGAAAGCGATGCCCGCAAACCAGGCCGGAAAGCTGTGCAGAAGCAGCGCGGGCACGGCAAAGTTGTTGCCGAATTGCTTGAACCCCGCGGCGTACTCCGGAAGCTTATCCACGCCGCTGGCGATCACGAAGAAGCCGAACAGCGCGAGCAAGCCCAGCATGAACGTGTAGCCCGGCAACATCGCGGCGTTGCGGCGGATGACCTTGCCGCTGCTGGCGCTCAAGATGCCGGTCAGAGTATGCGGATACAGGAACAGTGCCAGTGCCGATCCCAAGGCCAGAGTGGCATAGCCGCTGTACGAGCCGGTGGTATTGGGGCCGGGTACCGCCAACAACAACTTCTGCGCGGGCACCGCAGAGAATATCTTGCCGAATCCCCCCAGCTCATACGGAATGACAATGACCGCAGCGATCGCGGTGACGTAAATCAAAATGTCCTTGACGATGGCAATGGACGCCGGCGCGCGCAGGCCGCTGGAATAGGTGAACGCCGCCAGGATCACAAAGGCGATGAACAGCGGCAGATCAGCCATCAGACCCGTCCCGGAAATTCCCAGCGCGCCGATGACCACCTGCAGGCCGACGAGCTGCAGCGCGATGTAGGGCATCGTCGCGACGATGCCGGTAATCGTGACCGCCAGCGCCAGCCAGCGATTGTCGAAGCGGCCCTTCACGAAGTCGCCCGCCGTGATGTAGCCGTGCTTGCTGCAGACATTCCACAGGCGCCGAAAGATGAGAAACATCAGAGGATAAATGATGATGGTGTACGGCACGGCGAAGAACGCCACCGCTCCTGCGCCGAACGCGAGCGCCGGAATCGCGATGAAGGTATAGGCGGTGTAGACGTCGCCGCCGACCAGGAACCAGGTAATGATCGTGCCGAAGCGCCTGCCGCCCAAGCCCCACTCATGCAGCAGGTCGAGATCGCCTTTGCGCCAGCGAGCCGCCGCGAATCCCAGCCAGGTGATGAATCCAAACAGCAATACGAAAATAGTCAGCGCAATCCAGTTCACGTCCTTCACGAGTGTTCCCCTGTGTCTGCCTTTTACTTATTCTTCGACCGCGAAATAGACGATTGCCGTGAACACGGCACTGACGATCACCCACAGCAGCTGGAACCAATAAAAGAACGGAATTCCGAATAGGTAAGGCTCGGCCCGATTGTAAAAGGGCGGCCAAAGAGCGACTACGAACTGGACGACGAAGAGCAGGTACCACCAGTTCCATCCACCGCGTTTCTTTTCTGTGTTATTCATCGCGAGATCCCCTCCGATTTTCCTGAAGGGTGATCCTACGCGTGTCGGTGGGCGCATGTCGACATGCCGCGGCTACACCATGATTGGGGTTGGAGGTAACCCCATGTCCATGCCAACTGTCCGGTTTCGCATTGAGCGACCGCTGAATCGAAAATGCGGTTCATGGCTTTCGGCCATGAACCGCACGCCATCGACTTAGAAGTTGTAACGCACGCCCACCATCGGCGCGTACGAAGAGGTGAACAGGAAGCCGTTGGACAAGCCGTTGGTCACGCGCGACCAGTTGACGCCCGCATAGCTGTCGAAGCGCTTGGTGAAGTGATAATCCGCCACCAGGGACAAGTCCAGCTGTTCGCCGGCGCAGGAGCTGGCGCTGGCATTGCGGCAACCATTGGCCGCGAAGCTCTTCCCATTGTTGATGTAGCCCGCGCCGGTCAGTTCGAAATTAGGCGTGGCGGTCCAGCGCACACCCACCCAGGAGATCTGCAGGATCCTTTGGACGTTAAACGCCGTATTGTTCACGATGCCGAGAATGTACCCGCCGAGATCCAGTGTGCCCACCGGATCCGGGTGCGCGGGATTGTTCTGCTTGATCCGCTCCCAGCCGGCGTAGAACTTGACCGGGAAAAATTCCTTGGCGTTGTAGCTGGCCTGCACCGTGTAGCCCGTGTCATCCGAAATGGTCGCCGCCAAAGTGTTCGCCAACGACCAGCCCGGCAACGGCTGCGGCGCCGTATTGAGCGTGGTGACGTTTGCGGCGCTCAAGGACGACGCGGCCACGGCGCCGTGTATCAGACCGTACAGAGCATCGATCGAGAAGCCGCCCAAGTCCACGCCGACGCCGAACTCGTTGGTGCTTTGCGGTACGTAGCCGTCGCTGCCGAAGCCGTGCAGGTAAGCCACATGCGCTGGGCCGATTTGCAGGTTGTACTTGAGCGAGCCGTCCAGGCGATTGGTCTGGGTGGTGCCGAACCCGCCTGCCGTGCCCGACAGCGCGATGGGAGAAAACGCCTGCGACTGCAGCTGAGGATCGTACTTGGTCAGCAAATCCAGATTGAGTCCGTTATGACGGCCGAAGGTCAGCGTGCCGAAGGTCTTGTTGCTCACGCCGGCAAAGGCCACGCCGTTGAAAGCTTGACCTGCACGGCTGGAGTCGCCGGCGGAGGTCCTCACCGCGTTCGCTTTGCCGTTATTAGTTATCAGGGATCCCGGTCCGTCGACCAGCTTTCCATCCCAGGCGTTGAAGCCGGTTTCGACCCTGAACACGCCGTTCCAACCCTCAAGGCCGGGAATGGGTTCGACGCCCGAAATGCCGATCTTCGATTGACTCAAGCCGTTGCCATTGACGGAAACGATGGAGTGGTTGCTGAAGTTCTGAATGACCGAGGGCAGGCCCGGGCTCCAGGTCTGACTCAACGGCGCACCGTGAGAGACGTACTCGACCCCGATATCGACGGTGCCGTAAATCGTGATGCCATTCCAGGTCAGTGCGCCCCCCGAATCGCTCTTCGCGGCCGGCGCAGGCCCAGGCGCCGAAGCAGTCGAGGCTTTCGGACCGCTCAGCTGATCGATCTTCTGCTGCATCTGGCGCACCTGATCTTTGAGCTGCTGAATATCTTGGGCATCGTCTGCAAGGGCGATCGCCGGCGAGATGCCTATGGTGACGCAGGCCCCCATCGCAGCCAGGATGGACTTGCGCAGTTGAAACTTATGCATTGAATTGACTCCCGCGGTTTTCGATTGTTGGATTTAATCGACGTATTGTTACGGCAAGATGACAATGAGTTTTGTCTATAATTCTACTGGCATTCCGAGAGCATGCCACATATATCAGATACGTGACAAATATAAGAACAACGCCGTGTTTTTTTCGCAACAAAAATCCTGGCGCCGGGTGGGCCGGCGCCGTGCGGTATTGTCGCCACCTGTCGGTTATTGCCGCGCAACAGCGCGAGGTGCTGCGCGGCCGTTATCGACTGTTGCTGCGCGGGTAGAGATTATTCTCCACGTCCTTGACGTTGGCGACTTGGCGGGCGAGCGCTTCGGCATGGCGCACTTCAAATTCGGTATTGACAGGACCGCTCAAATACACCACGCCATTGATGGTCTGAATGTGCAGCTCCGCGGGCGCACCGAGTTCCGCATGCTCGCTGAAAAGCTTGCTCACCTCGGCATTGATTGCCTTATCGGAAGCGCAATTCTCCGGCGTACATTTCGGAAATACGGCGCAGCCATTGAGACCCGCGCCAAGAATGAACAGAAGGCTGACTGCTGCAATGGTTTTGATTTTTTGCATTCGAAGTATCCGCTGCTGAATGACTGGGTGTATCCGGTTATGCTCGGACAGCTCCTAGACATTAGGAGCCGAACAGGAGTTCCAGCGTACGCCGATAGAGCGAGTGCAGACGATCGATGTCCTCCACCCGCACGCATTCGTTCACCTTGTGGATGGATTCATTGATGACGCCGAGTTCAATGACCTGAGCGCCCATGGGCGCGATGAAGCGCCCGTCCGATGTTCCCCCGCCGGTCGTCAACTTGGGGCTGATCTGCAATTGTTCTTGCACGGCGCGGGTCGCGGCCTGGGACAGGGTCCCGGGAACGGTTAGAAAGGGGTGTCCGGAGATGAACCATTCCAGCGTGTACTTGACCTTGTGCCGGCTCAAGATTTCCTCGACGATGTGCTTCAAGCCGTCGATCGTTTGCTCGGTGGAGAAGCGCAGATTGAATCGCGCCCGCAGTTCGCCGGGGATGACATTCGGCGCGCCTGTTCCCGCGGAAATATTCGACACCTGAAAAGTGGTGGGTTGAAAGTGCTCATTGCCGCGATCCCAGACGCGAGCCGTGAGCTCCGCCAGCGCGGGCGCCAGAGCGTGCACCGGGTTGTCCGCGAGTTGCGGATAGGCGATATGCCCCTGAATTCCGTGCACCGTCAGTCGGCCGCTCAGGCTTCCGCGGCGCCCGATCTTGATGGTATCGCCCAGCGTACTCTCGCTCGAGGGCTCGCCCACCAGGCACCAATCAATGCTCTCCTGACGTTCGCGCAGAACCTCGACGACCCGGCGGGTGCCGTCGACCGACGGGCCTTCCTCATCGCTGGTGATCAAGAAGGCGATGGTGCCGCGGTGTTTCGGGTACTGGCTGATGAACTCCTCGCTGGCCGTCAACATCGCCGCGAGGCCGCTTTTCATGTCCGCCGCGCCGCGCCCATACAAGAGTCCGTCTTTGATCACCGGCTCAAATGGATCGGTGCGCCATTCATCCAGCGGACCGGAGGGTACGACATCGGTATGCCCGGCAAAGCAAAATACCGGACCGCCGCTGCCGCGCTTGGCCCAGAAATTATCGACGGCCCCGAAGCGCAGGGTTTCGACGGCGAAGCCCGCGGCCGCGAGCCGCTCGATCATCAGCGACTGACATCCGCCATCGATGGGGCTGACCGACTGGCGCGCGATCAACGCTTGGGTCAGTTGCAGGGTGCTCGACATCAGAAGCGCAGGATGGGGCGCTGGTGGCGCAGATTGACCCACAATCCGAATCCGCCCAGGACCACGGCGCTGATCAACACCCACGCCGGCATCGCCAGCCCCAGGAACTCCCAGGTCACCCGGGCGCACTCACCGGATCCCGTCAGTACCTTGACCAACACCTCGCTCAGGGAAAAAACCTTGAGCATGAATTCCAGCGATGCGCCGCACGCCGGCACGCTGCCGGGCGGCAAACTCTGAACATAGAGATGGCGCAACGCGATGCCGATCGTTGCCAGCGCGGCCAGCGACAGGAGCAGCGCGTACACCCTTCGGCCCAAGGCTGCGGGGTCGTGGAGCGCCGCGATCAGGAACAGCACTCCCAACGCGAACACCCCGACCCGCTGAAAAATGCACAGCGGACAGGGCTCCAAATGCATGACGAACTGCGCGTAATAGGCGTACGCCAGCAAGCACGCGCAGGCCGCAAAGCCGAGAAGATTCCCGCGTCGCGCCGTCATCAGCGGCGCATGAGGGCGTGCGCCGCGTCGATCTGCTTCGCCACGTCCTCGAGCGAGGAGTGGCGAATGTCCTTGCCGTGCACCATGTAGATCACATATTCGCAGATGTTTTTCGCATGATCGCCGATGCGCTCCAGCGCACGCACGATCCACATGATTTCGAGCGCGCGGCGGATCGTGCGCGGGTCTTCCATCATGAAGGTGATGCACTGACGCTGGATCGACTCGTATTCCTCATCCACCATTTTATCCTCCTGGGCGGTCTTGAGCGCGGCCTGGGAGTCCATGCGGGCGAACGCATCCAGCGCATCGTGCACCATCTGCGCCACCTGCCTGCCCAAGTGTTTGACCTCCCGGTACTTGTCCGCCGGCCGCTCCATGGTGGCCAGGCGCGAGGCGATATAGCCGATCTTTTCGCCCTCATCGCCGATGCGCTCGAGGTCGGTGATGGTCTTGATGATGGCGACGATGACCCGCAGATCGCCGGCCGCCGGCGCTCGAATCGCCAGGATCCGGCTGCACTCCTCGTCGATCGACAATTCCATGCCGTTGACTTTGTAGTCATCGGTCGCCACCGATTCGCCCAAGCGGCTGTCGCCCTCGACCAGGGCGGTGATCGCCTTGTGCAGCTGCTGTTCGACGAACCCGCCCATCTGCAGCACCTGGTTGCGCACCTTCTCCAAGTCTTCGTTGAAGCGGCGGGAAATATGATGGGTAAGATCGGCGGTTTCCATAAATTCAACCTTGCTGCACTACCAAAGTGCGTGCGGACAAAATACTCGCGTTCGTTTACATCCGATTGCAGCCTACGTCAACCATACGTGTCATATTTTTGACTTTCATGCGCTGGCCGCGTTCCGCAGCTGCAGTCTCCAAATTCGCTGCTGCGGGAAGTGACAGGTAAAGGTACTCCCTTTGCCCTCCGTGCTCTGCACGTCGAGCCAGCCGCCGTGGCGCTGCAGAGCATGCTTGACGATGGCCAATCCCAACCCCGAACCGCCCTGCCCGCGCGAACGGCCCGCATCGACCCGGTAGAATCGCTCGGTAAGGCGGGGAATGTGCTCCGCCGGGATGCCGATGCCGCTGTCGATCACGGAAAAATACGCCCCCTGATCGTCGGTCCACCAACGCATCCGCACCGCGCCCTCCGGCAAGGTGTATTTCAGCGCATTCACCAGCAGATTCGTAAAGGCGGATTCGATCTCGTGCGCGGTTCCGTACAGGCCATCGCTGGACTCCAAATCCAACAACACTTGTCGCGGCCGATCCGCACTGACCAGCGCATCGCGATGCAGCCGTTCCAGCATGTGCGGCACGTCGATGGGCTCGCGCGCCGCCTCGCCGTCCGCGGACTCCAAACGCGACAGCTCCAGCAGATCGGCGATGATGGCGTTCATGCGCTGCGCCTGGGCGCGCATGTCCTTGATCGGGCCGTCCCACGCGGGATCGACCGCCGGATCATCGGCCAAGGTGTCCAGGTATCCGGAAATCACCGTCAACGGCGTGCGCAGCTCGTGCGATGCGTTGGCGACGAAGTCTTTGCGCATGGCTTCAAGACGCATCTGCCGCGTCACGTCCCGCACCAGCAGCAACGATTGGCCGCCGCCGTACGGCACCATCTGCAATGCCAGAAACATATCGATCTGCACCGGCGGGCGGATGACCAGCGGCATCGAGAAATCATCACTGTGCAAGTAGTGTGCGAACTCGGGGGCGCGAATCAGATTGTCGATTCGCAAGCCCACGTCCACCGGCCGGCGCAAGCCCAGCAATCGCGCGGCCTGGCGGTTGAACCAGACGATCTCACGCTGCGGACTCAAGATGATGACCCCGTCGGGCAGCGCGGCGGTGGAACGGCGCAATTCGCGGTACAGCTGCACCAGGCGCTGCTTGTGATACTGCTTGCGACGATGCAGGCGGATGACCTGCGCGATGATGTCGCCCCAAATTCCGCCGATGTTGGGCGGATCGATTTGCGAGCGCAGGCGCAGCCAGCGATCCACGCGGTAAAGATTCAACAGCTGCCAGCCCAAGTACAGCCAAGCAGCGCCCAAAATCCATACCCAAATAGGCCCGATCAGCAGACCCACACACAGGCCCAACAGCAAAATGCCCGCGAGCCGCGCGAGCGCGAAGGTCCACATCGCTGCCATGGGCTAGGAGCCTGCTCGCTTAGGCGTCTCGCGTCGAAAATCGATAACCCGCGCCACGCACTGTTTGCACCAACTTTTCCAACGAAAATGGCTCGAGCGCCTTGCGCAGTCTGCGAATGTGCACATCCACGGTACGCTCCTCGACGTAAGTATTACCCCCCCAGACGCGGTCGAGCAACTGACCGCGCGTAAAAACCCGTTCGGGGTGGGTCATGAAGAAATGCAACAGGCGGTATTCGGTGGGCCCGAGGGCGATTTCCCGCTCACCGGCGCTGACCCGGTGGCTCGAATCATCGAGTTTCAGGCCCTCGACTTCCACGATGTCATCGGCGCCTGCGGGTGCCGCACGCCGCAACACCGCCTGGATCCGTGCCAGCAACTCACGCGGCGAAAAGGGCTTGGTAATGTAGTCATCCGCGCCGCCCTCCAGGCCGTTGACCTTGTCCTGCTCTTCCGCCCTGGCGGTGAGCATGATGACCGGAATTTCCTCGGTGTCCTTGGCGCGCTTCAGCGAGCGCGTTAGCTCCAGGCCGCTCATGTCGGGCAACATCCAGTCGATCAGCATGAGATCGGGCCGAAGGTCCACGATGCGGGCGCGGGCCTCGCGGCAGTCCTCGGCCTCACGGACTTCATAGCCCGCGCGCCGCAAGCCGAATGCAATCATGTCGCGAATGGCCTTTTCGTCTTCGACCACGAGAATGCGCCTGGCTGACATTGATAGTCCCTTGATTCCAAAGCCGAGTATTACAGACTTCGATTGTGACAGTTCCATGACTATGGCAATTGGGCGGGCGGGCGGGCGGCGCGTTCCGCTTCTGTCAGAGCCACTTTATCTCTTAAATAGAGCGGCTTGAGATCGGCGGGGTCGAGTCCGCCGCCGGCTGCGAGCCGCAAGGCGCCTAGCTGCGCGAATTCGCGGGCATTCGGCAAGGCCAAATCGTCGCGCGGCTGAATCTCGACGCCCGGAATCCGGGCAAGCTCAGGATAGGCGGAAAAGCCGCGCCCAATGCCAATATGACGACCCTTCAAGCCCAAAGCAACGGCGGCGGGCGGTCCTACTTGCAGCGCGCCGCTCTCGATCACCCCGCGTGCGGCATCGGCCGTGAAGCAGCCCCAGTAGACCTCGCCCATGCGCGCATCCAGGCACGCGAGGGCCGGGCCGGCTTCACGCTGCAAAACTTGCAGCGCCAATGCCGCCAACGTCGTGACGGGTGCGACTCGAAGACCCGCGCCGAATGCCAGCCCCTGCGCCACGGCCACGCTGATCCTGACACCCGTAAAAGCGCCGGGTCCGATGCTCGCGGCAATGCCCTCGAGCATGTGCAGCGATACCTCGCCCTCAGCCAGCACCTCCTCGACCAATTTCAAGATTTGCTGCGCGCTGCTCTTGCCCGAGTCGACGATGCGCACCAGCACATCGCCATCTGACAGCAACGCAACCGAGCACGCCTCGGTGGCCGCATCCAGCGCCAGAACGCGCACTAGCGGATCGACTCCGCGTTGGCAGGCATCACTGCCCGGCGCGCCAACCGCTCGCTCAGGAATTGCGCGGCCACCGCGCTGTCGGTGACGATGGGACTCGGCGGCATCGATTCCAAGAACACACGCCCATACGCCTTGGTTCTGATGCGCGGATCGCCGATGACGATCACGCCGAAATCGTCGAAATCGCGAATCAACCGTCCAACCCCCTGCATCAGCGCGAGCACCGCTTGCGGCAATTGATATTCGAAGAATGGATTGCCGCCCCGCCGGCGAATACCTTCCAGGCGCGCTTTGAGCAGCGGATCGTCGGGCGCCGCGAACGGTAACTTATCGATCGCAACGATGGAGAGCGCATCGCCCTTGACATCGACACCTTCCCAGAAACTTCCCGTCGCCAGAAGCACCGCGTTGCCGAGATCTCGAAACCGATTCAACAAGGCTTCGCGCGGCGCCTCGCCCTGCACCAGAACCGGAAAGGGCGGCTCGGGAAAACGCGTCTTCAGCGCACGCACACCCTCGGCCAGGCCGCGATAGCTGGTGTAAAGCAGGAACGCTCGACCGCCGCTCGCCTCGAGCAGCGGAGCGCAGGCGCTGATGAATCGATCGGCGAATGCCGGATCCTGCGGTTCAGGCATGCGCGGCGGCAGAAACAACCGTGCTTGGGTTCGATAGTCGAAGGGACTGTCGATGCGCAGCGTGCGCGCTTCACCCAGGCCGATGCGGGCCGCAAAATGCGAGAAATCGTCACCGATCGCCAGGGTCGCTGAGGTGAACACCCAGGCGCAGGGCCGCGACTCGACGTACTCGCGCAGGCGCTCGGCGACCTCGAACGGCGTGAATTGCAGCGTCATGCCGCTGACGGCCACATCGACCCAGCGCAGTCCGGAATCGTCCGACAACTCGCGCAACTCAGCGAGGCCATTGGCGACCTTCGCGGCGCGGCGCGCGCAGTTCGCCGTACCGGCACCCCCGCCGAGGTTCTCGAGCCGCACCGCCAAATCACTCAAGGCAGTTTCGATTTCCGGCAGCGCGTCCAAGAAAGAGTCCGGCAGATCCGCCCACTCATAACGGCCGGCGGGGCGTTGCAGGGCAAATCTCAATCCGTCCAGGTGCCCATCCACTGCCAGCACCGCTTCGACAATGGCCGGCGCGCGAATGGCCGCCGCCGCCAACTCCGCGGTTATGTCCCGCATCAGGACTTGCACCTGGCGCACCGACCAAACCTGGCCGAAGAACTGCGCGGCGATATCCGGAACTTGATGTGCTTCATCCAAAATGACCGCCTCGGCGCCGGGCAGCAGATCGCCAAATCCTTCGTCCTTGAGCGCCAAATCCGCCAGCAATAAATGATGGTTCACCACCACGATGTCCGCGGCCTGCGCGTTGCGGCGGGCGTCGAACACATGGCAGCGCGAAAATTGCGCGCATTCCTGGCCCAGACAATTCTCCCGAGTCGAGGTGATGCTGGGCCACACCGGGGACTGCTCCGGCAGGTCGGTGAGTTCGGCCAGATCGCCGGTCTTCGTCGTTGACGCCCAACGCGACACCCGCGCCAACAGTCGGGCAACATTGCGCTCCGGACCCAGCAATGAGCCCTGCTGGGTCGCGAGCTCCAGCCGATGCCGGCAAAGATAATTGGTGCGGCCCTTGAGCAGCGCAACCTTGACCGGCAATCCCAAGGCTTTCGCCAGCATGGGCAGGTCGCGGCGGAACAGTTGATCTTGGAGCGTCCGCGTGCCGGTTGAGATGATGACGCTGCGTCCGGACAGCAGCGCGGGTATCAGGTACGCAAAGGTCTTGCCGGTGCCCGTCCCCGCCTCGACAATCAGAGGCTCCAGCCGCGCAAGCGCCGCGCCCACCGCTTTGGCCATCACGGCCTGCTCGGGCCGATAGGCATAGTTGGGCAGCGCCCGCGCCAGCGGGCCGGCCGTGCTGAAAATTTCTTTGTAGTCGCTGTTCATCGGATCATTGCTTTCGCGCCTAGCCTACGACGATTCGGCGCGGACTATTTCACGCGCGCGCGAAAACGCACAAACGCCACGGAATTGCCCTTCAGGCTATTCTTCAACTGCCAGCGGATGTGGGTGTAATCGGCGGCGACTGCGGGACGCCACTGCCCGTCCCCGTCCTGAATTCTCAAATTTTCCGCCCCATCAAAACTGTGGCCCCCGTCCACCGAGTAGCTGACCTCGGTTGCGGGACCGACCGCCGATTCAGCCACGTATGACACATGCTCCGGAACCGGGTAGGTGACGGTGGGCGCGTGGACGGTGCCCGACGCGGTGTTGCGCACTTCCAGCGTGTAAATGACCCAGTCGCCCGACACCAGCCGGTCCGCGGGCACCAATTTGGACATCTCCCGCCCGTCTCTAACGGTGTGCAATTCGACCTCGGCGATCGCCTTGACGGCGATTGACCCAGACACGGCTTGGCCGTGAGCAGCCCCGATCGCCAGGGTGGCAGCGAACAACCCGAGCGATGCGTGGAAACTGCTTCTGTACATATTGCTCACCCGCGCCTCATCGCTGTCAGTCGTGATTATAAGACATTCATAATCAGATACTTAGGAATTGTTTCGAAATTCGATTCTGGTATCGGGGAGAACCCTTCAAAGGGTGACTGCAAAATTCAATTGTCGGTGGATTCTCACATTTCAAAGGGAGTTGGCGAGCCCAGACCCATCTGTCATCCTTATCGGCCTATCAAGCTCTCTTCTAGGGACCGCCATGGCCACAGCCCCGCAGCACGTGACACTTGCTTCCATGAATCGCGACGTCGCGGCCTGGGTCGAGGAAATCGCCAAGCTCACGCAACCGCAGAGAGTCTATTGGTGCGATGGCAGCGCTGCTGAATTCGCGGCGCTGGAGCGTGAGTTGCTGGCGGATAAGCAGTTGCTGCCGCTCAATCCGCAGAGCTTTCCCGGCTGTGTGTTGTCGCGCTCGGATAAGTCGGACGTGGCGCGGGTGGAGCACCTGACTTTCGTTTGCACCAAGAACAAGGACGATGCAGGCCCCAATAATCATTGGATCGCCCCGCAACAGGCGCACCGGCAAATGAATGCGTTGTTCGCAGGCTGCATGCAGGGACGAACCCTCTATGTGGTGCCTTATTGCATGGGTCCCATCGACTCGCCCTTCGCGCGCTGCGGCGTTGAAATCACCGATAGCGCCTATGTCGTGCTGAACATGCAACTCATGACACGCATGGGTCACGCCGCGCTGGAGCGCATCACGCGCGACCGCACCTTCGTCAAGGGCCTGCATTCCACGGGCGATTTGAATCCTGAACGCCGCTTCATCATGCATTTCCCCGAGGAGCTGTCCATCAAGAGCTTTGGCTCCGGCTACGGCGGCAACGCGCTGCTCGGCAAGAAGTGTCATGCGTTGCGCATCGCCAGTTGGCAGGCGCGCACCGAAGGGTGGCTGGCGGAGCACATGCTCATCGTCGGCATCGAAAATCCCCAGGGTGAGATCCACTACCTGGCGTGCGCCTTTCCTTCTGCCTGCGGCAAAACCAATTTGGCGATGCTGATTCCTCCGGCCAGCTACCCGGGCTGGAAGGTCTGGACCGTGGGCGATGACATCGCTTGGCTGCACCCCGGCAAGGATGGTCGCCTGTATGCCATCAATCCGGAATCCGGCTACTTCGGTGTGGTGCCGGGGACCAACGCCAAGACCAATCGCAATGCATTTGAGATGATTCATAAGGACACGATTTTTACGAATGTCGGTTTGACCGCCGACAACCAACCGTGGTGGGAGGGTTTGACCGAAGGCAAGCCCGTGACCGATTGGCAGGGACGACCCTACGATCCGGCCAACGGTCCCGCGGCACAACCGAATTCTCGTTTCACCGTCTCGGCCAGGCAAAACCCGAACTATTCGAAGCTGGCGGATGCGCCCGGCGGCGTGCCGATTTCGGCCATCGTGTTCGGCGGCCGCCGCCGCACGCTGGCACCCCTGGTGTACCAGGCGCGAAATTGGCCGCACGGCGTTCTCGTGGGAGCCGGCGTGGCCTCCGAGACCACGGCAGCGGCCACGGACGCGATCGGTGTGGTGCGGCGGGATCCAATGGCCATGAAGCCTTTTGCGGGCTACAACTTCGGCGACTATTGGTCGCATTGGATCGATGTCGGCGCCAAACTCAAAACACCGCCGCAAATCTTTCACGTCAACTGGTTTCGCCAGGACAGCGCGGGCAAATATTTGTGGCCGGGCTTTGGCGAAAACTTGCGCGTGCTGCGCTGGATCATCGATCGCTGCAAGGGCAAAGCCGCCGCGCGCGACACCGCCATCGGGAACCTGCCGAATCCCGCGGACCTGGATTTACAGGGATTGCAGATCAGTCCGGCCGCGCTCGAAGAACTGCTGGCGGTCGATCCGCAGCTTTGGCGGGAAGAGTTTTCCGGAATCGAGAAATACCTGGCGGAATTCGGCGACCGTGTACCGCAATCGCTCAGGTCCGAGCTGAACAGCGCGCTGGCGCGGGTTCATTCCTCGCAGGTGTAGCGAATTACCTGAGAAGAGTTGCTGTCGGGCGCCTTGCCGAGTCCGATCAAGCCTTCGCCGCGGATTTGCATGGAATCGCGGCGAACGAAGGCCTCCTCGCCGTCCTTGCCCAAAACAAACGTGCCGTTGGTGCTCTGGTCGATCAGCATGAATTTGTTGCGGTTGATTTCCACGCGGGCGTGCAGGCGTGAAATGAGATTGCCCTTCACCACCAGGTCGTTTTCCTCGGCGCGGCCGATGGTGATGTTGGCGCGCGTCTCGTTCACGAGGACTTCCTGCCCTTGATAGCGCAGGCGCAGGCGTTGCGATTTGCTCGCCTTCTCGCGCTCCCGCGAGGTAATGGCGATCTCCGGCACCATGCTGGTGACATCCTCGGTCTGCCACAACACCTCGAACAGCGCCACTTCGCTGCTGCGCCCTTTGAGCGTGGCAATGTCGATCTGGCGCACCGAGGTGCGCCAGTCGGGCGACAAGCGCTCCACCATAGTCGCCGTGGTCATGATCTGGCCGGCCTTCGCCTGGCTGGTCATGCGATTCGCGGTATGCACCGCAGATCCAAAAATATCCCGGTTCTCCAGGACCACCGCACCGAAGTTGCAGCCGATGCGAATCGCAACGGTCTGTTCATCGACCTTGAGCTGAGGATGCGAGGTGATCTGTCGCTGCATCTGCGCGGCGGCATTCAAGGCATCGTCGGCCGTGGGGAAGGTCGCCATCACCTCATCGCCCATGGTTTTGATGACCGTGCCGTGATTCTGGTCGGTCGCCGCGCGCATGACGTCGATGCAGATGCCGACCATGTCGCGCGCGCGCACGTCTCCCAGCAACTCGTAGAGTTTGGTACTGCCGACGACATCGGCAAATAGGATGGCGACTTCGATTTCTTTGCCCATTGCCAACATTATTATACTTATTGTACGTAGAGCCCGCTTAGGGCGTTTATGCAGCGATGCCCTGTTTTATGATGGGCAAGGCCGAAAACAGCGTTTCCGCAGCCGCATCGGGGCGCGCCGCGACCTCCGAGAGAAACCGCCGCCACGCCCGAGCGCCCTCGCGGCCGGCCATCACGCCGTGCATATGGCGCGTGATCGAATGCAAGCGCATGCCTCGCTGCGCGCAGGCCTTCGCATAGGGAACCATGCGCTCGACGATTTGCCACGGCTCCGGAATGGCCCAACCCGGGTTGATGAGATTCCGCTCCAGCTCGGCGAGCAACGCGGGACGGTGATAGGCAGCCCGTCCCAACATGACGCCGTCGATGCCCTCGCCCAAGTGCGCGCTCACCGCCGCGCCATCGGACAGTCCGCCGTTCAATATCATGGTCAATTCGGGCCGTTCGCGCTTGAGTCGATGCACGAAGTCGTGCTTGAGCGGCGGAATCTCGCGATTTTGCTTGGGGGACAGGCCCGCCAGGATTGCGGCACGCGCATGCACGATGAGCGCATCGATGCCTGCGGCCGCCACGGTGTCGGCGAATTCACGGAAGAACTCATAGTCGTCGCGCTCATCGATGCCGATGCGGCACTTCACCGTGACCGGCAAGTGGGTGGCCTCGCGCAAGCTGCGCACGCACTCGGCCACCAACGCGGGCTTGAGCATCAGACAGGCGCCGAAGGAGCCGTTCTTGACGCGATCGCTCGGGCAGCCCACGTTCAGATTGATTTCAGCGTAGCCGGCCGCGGTGCCGATGCGTGCCGCCTTGGCGAGTTCCGCCGGGTTGCACCCGCCGAGCTGCAGCGCGACCGGGTGCTCCCCCGCATCGTGGTCGAGCAACTGGCGCACATCGCCGCGCACGATGGCCGCGGCAACGATCATTTCCGTGTAAAGCAGGGCATGGGGCGCATAAAGGCGGTGCAGGAACCGGCAGTGGCGGTCGGTCCAATCCATCATGGGGGCGACCGATAGCTTTCGTGATATTGATTTGTTTTGTCTATCGGTCATCTTTCTACAGAACGCTCTTGATGAAACGGATATGGGTCAACCCACGTGGCTTCAGAGATCGTAGCATCCCTCCATCGCCTTCGGGGAGGCTGTGTCAGGGGCTCGTCGGGGCCTCGTCATCTCCAAAATGCCGTTTTGGCAACGGTGGCGGCGGATAACGGCCCATCTTGGAGTTCCAGTAAGCCCACGACCGTGGATCAATGATCCCCGGCGGTGCCCGGTCCAACGCCTCGCGAAAATCCTCATCCGAAACATACTCGCGAATCACCCTCATATCCTCGTGTCGCGCGTATGTCATGGCATACGCCATGAATCGGACTGGGTTCGCGAGCGCCCGCTCTGGCGGCTCGAACCAGATGATTCTTGGCGCGACACCCAACATTTGCGTGGTGGCTGGAATAGGTTTCATAACTCGTAGCCGCGGTCCTGATCGAATTGACGGCCGAACTTCTCGATACCGGGCAGATGGTCCAGATCGACTTCGCGAGCCGCCGTGGCGAGACGTCGCTTAATGTCTAGGGGAAGTAGTGTCAGATCCCCGTCGTCGAAAAAGGAGAGAGCCTTGAGGGTGATTTGAGGATTGAAAGTAGAGCCGTAGAGCCGTTGTGCAGCAGACAGAGCAAGAGGCAGATCCACTTTGCCCACGGTAATGAGCGCGTCAATGTCGATGTAGTCCTTGGCCTCCGCGCGCACCTGGACTACCGATGCTTTGGTACCCGCGAGATCCAGAAGGGAAGCGACGCCAAGTCCGTTATCCTTGGCTACGACTGCCGCGGAGAGTCGCGGTAGATTCGGCACTCCAAAGAACGACACCTTAACTGGGCCGCCGCGATCGACAATTGCGCTCAGCGTGTTCTTATCACGCTGTATGATATTCGCACCTTTCAAAAACGATATTCCCTGCTCAATCTGAGCGAAATCCAGCGCGCGGCTGCCAAAGAGATCGAAGTCCACTGATTTTCGGTGCGCCAGATGCAGCGCCAACGCCGTTCCCCCGTAGAGCACGAATTCCCGGGATACTTCGGTCAGCTCATTCCAAAGCGCCCGCTGAGGCGCGGGAAGAATCTCCAGATGTGGCGAAAAGCGGTTCATGCGTAGCAGGACCTGTGGGAACCCGGCGAAGGAGCCGCTTGAGTTCGAAAGCCGTGACAGGAATCGTAGCATCCTCTGATCGCGTCGGGGAAACTGATGCCAACCCGGTTGGTCGAGAGTGATTTCGCGCAGGGTGCCGCTGGTGTCCGTCGTTCACCACAGCCGTCGCCGTACGCTTAGGGCGACCTCATCGAATCCGCCTACGTTTTACTCAAGACGTTGAGTATTTTTACTCAGGACATTGAGTAAACGCAGAAGTGGGAGTCCCTCCCAATGTTGCAATACAGAAGTCTGACTTCTATATTGCAGACATGATCTCGTGAGGCGCGCAGATGGCTGATCCTAAATCCCGCGCCGAACTCGAGGCGGTCAAGAAACAGAAATTCCGCGCCCTGGCGCGCCATGCCCAGGCGCACGCCCCCTACTACGCCAACATCGTGCGCGAGCGCGCGATCGACCTGAATAGCTGCACGCCGGCCGACTTCCCGGTGCTGACGAAATCGCTGCTGATGGCGAATTTCAATGACATCGTCACCGATCAGCGCATCAGCAAACAGGCCGTCGCCGATTTCCTGAGCCGCTCCACGGATCCGAAAGAACTGCTGTACGACGAGTTCACCGTCGTGCACACCTCGGGTACCTCCGGCGAGATCGGCTACTTCCTGTACGCGCCGGCCGACCATGCGCGGTTGCGCGCCGCGGCCATGCGCAACCGCGAGGCGTATCGCGGCCTGTTTCCGCACGCGCACTTGCGCCCCCGCCGGATTCGGGTGGCGTTCTACGGCGCGACCGGCGGTCACTTCGCCGGCGTCACCAGCATCGCGTCCTTGCAACAGGGCGTGAGGCGGCTGTTCATCAATGCTCAGGCCTTCGAGGTCAACACACCGTTGCCGCAGGTGGTGGAACGCATCAATCAATTCCGGCCCGATGTGCTGTGGGGCTATACCACGGCGTTGAAGATGCTGGGCGAGGAACAGCGCGCCGGCCGGCTCGACATCAAACCCGTTGCCGTGGCCGCCACGGGAGAAATGGTGACTACGGCCGACATGCAATTCCTATCCGCCGCCTTCGGCGGCGCAGCCGCTTCCAGCATCTATGCCTGTACGGAACATATGATGTTGGGGATATCGAATCCGGGCAGCGACACCATGACGCTCATCGATGACGATTTGGTATTCGAGTTCCACGAAGATCACTCGATCATCACCAATCTCTACAATTTCACCATGCCTCTGATCCGCTACCGCATGTCGGATATTCTGCGCCCGGTGAGTGCGCCGGGTGCGCGCCGCATCGTGATCGAAAATCTGGTGGGCCGCACCGAGCAGATGCCGGTGTTCGTCAACAGCGCGGGCGCCCGGGATTTCATCAGCCCACACACCATCAACGAGATATTCGTGGACGGGGTTACGCGATTCCAGATGCAGATCACGGGGCCGAGTTCATTCCGCTTTCCGATCTGCGTCGATGCGGGGCTGGACAGTGAACGGCGAACCGCGGCCGCTGCCGGCGTGAAAGCACGCCTGGCGGAGATTCTCGGGCAGAAAGGCCTCGGCAACGTCACCTACGAGGTGCCGATCGTCGCGGACATTCGGCTCAATGAGCGCACGCGAAAATTTCAGCTCATCGTGCGCGACGCCGGCGCAGCATGATGCCTGCGAATCAGAAGCCGAGGGTCAGCTGCGGTGTGTCGGGCCGCGGTGGGCGGAACAAGGTCGTATCGAGGTCGTGGCGCTCCTCTGCGCCTAAGAAGCCCAATTTTCGTTTCGCCAGGTCGAATCGCGTGCGCAGAAGTTCGGCATAAGGACCGGTGCCGCGCATGCGCACGCCGAATTGTGAATCATAGTCCTTGCCGCCGCGCGCCTGGTTGATCAGCGACATGACGTGCTTGGCACGGTCAGGATAGTGCTCGGCGAGCCACTCGCGAAAAATAATCTTCAGCTCGTGCGGCAACCGCAGCAAGACGTAGCCGGCGCGCGTGGCGCCGGCCGATCTCGCCGCGCTCAAGATATCCTCCATTTCATGATCGGTAATCGCCGGTATGACGGGTGCGACCAGCACGCCGACCGGTATGCCTGCCTCGGACAATTGCTGAATCACCCGCAAACGCGCCTGCGGCGAGGCCGTCCTCGGCTCGAGCGTGCGTTTGATATCGTTGGTCAGAGACGTGATGCTCAACATCACCGACACCAACCGGTCCTTCGCAAGATCGGTGAGCAAATCGAGGTCGCGGATGATCAAGGCGCTCTTGGTGACGATGGTGACCGGGTGACGGCAGCGGGCCAGCACGCCGAGGATGCCCCGCGTGACCTCCAGCCGCTTCTCCAGGGGCTGATAGCCGTCCGTGTTGATGCCGAGCGCAATCGTCTTGCAGTGGTATTTCGGCTTGGCGAGCTGCGACTCCAAAATGTTGACGGCATCGGCCTTGTAGAAAAGCTTGGTCTCAAAATCCAATCCGGGCGAGAGCCCCAGATAGGCGTGGGTCGGGCGGGCGAAGCAATAAACACAGCCATGACTGCAGCCGCGGTACGGGTTTATCGAGGCTTCGAATCCAACATCGGGTGAATCGTTCGAGGTGATCAGGCTGCGGGCGCGGTCCGGCAGCACGGTTTCGGTCAAGTTCTCGACGATCTCGTCTTGATACCACCCGTCATCGGCTTGCTCGAGGTTGAGCGCATCGAATCGACCCGGCACATTGGACGCGGCGCCCCTGCCCTTGAAGGATTGATGGCCAAAGAAATTGCGCGTCATGCGCCAAACTCTACGCGCCTACCCTTGAGTTCGTAAATCCAGTAGTCGGGAGCCGCAACTACTGTATAAGCGCGCCCGCCCTGAGCTTACCGGGCGACGAACGCGCGCTCGATGACATAATCGCCGGGCTCGCCGACGTGGGGCGAGATCTTGAATCCTCGCGCATCCAGCATGGCGGACAGATCGGACAGCATGGCGGGACTGCCGCAGATCATGACCCGGTCCTCCGCCGGATTCAGGGCAGGCATGTCAATGTCTTCGAACAGCTTGCCGGTTTCGATCAAAGCGGTGACGCGGCCCTGGTAGCGAAACCGTTCGCGCGTGACCGTCGGGAAGTAAACGAGCTTCTCCCGTACCAGCTCACCGAGATATTCGTGGTGCGTCAATTCCCACTCGATGTAATCCCGATAGGCCAGTTCGCTGCGGTAGCGCACACCATGAACCAAAATGACTTTCTCGAATCGTTCATACACCTCCGGATCCTTGATGAGGCTCATGAATGGCGCGAGGCCGGTGCCCGAACTCAACAGGTACAGCCGCTTACCCGGCTTCAAATCGTGCAACAGCAGCGTGCCGGTCGGCTTTCGGCTGATGAGGACTTCATCGCCGGGCTTGATATGTTGAAGGCGCGAGGTCAGCGGCCCATCGGCGACCTTGATGCTCAAGAACTCCAGATGCTCCTCGTGATTCGCACTGGCGATGCTATAAGCTCGCATGACGGGCTTTTCATCAATGCGCAAGCCAAGCATGATGAAGTGGCCGTTCTCGAATCGCAAAGCCTGGTCGCGCGTGGTGGTAAAGCTGAACACCGTCTCGTTCCAATGATGGACCGTCAGCACGCGTTCTGTTCCTATGGTAGCCATCTTTCCTATTATCCGGGCATCCTGCTCATCAGCATAGTCGCTGCCCGATATATGCCTATGCGAAAACGATATTGACGATGGACAAGAGCCCGATGACTGCGGTGCCGTTACTTCGCCTGCTGACGCTGGCCGGATTGGCGTTCTTCAGCGCCGCACGGCCGGCGTGGGCGCTCGAGGATGCGGATTCGCAGCCCTTGCAACAAATCGTGGTCGTCGGGACCACGCCCGTGCCGGGAATGGCCGTGGACGTGGATAAGGTGCCGGGGAATGTGCAAACGCTCTCCTCTGCCGATCTCCTGCAGGACGGCACCTCGAGCATCGTCAACGGCTTGAGCACTCGGCTGGGCAGCGTCAATATCAGCGACACCCTGGCCGACCCTTTTCAGCCCGACATCCTGTACCGCGGTTTTGAGGCTTCACCGCTTCTGGGAACACCCCAAGGCTTGGCGGTCTACCAGAACGGCGTGCGCATCAACGAAGCCTTCGGCGACACCATCAACTGGGACCTGTTTCCGGATATCGCCGTCAGCCGCGTGGATATTGTGAGCGCCAACCCGTTGTTCGGTCTCAACGCGCTCGGCGGCGCGGTTTCCGTCACCATGAAGAACGGCTTCACCTTTCAAGGGACCGATGGGGAACTGTCCGGCGGGTCATTCAACCGGCGTCAGGGTGCCGCGGAGTTCGGCGCGAATGACGGTGTATTCGGCGTTTATGGCGCCGCGAGACTCCTGAATCAGGACGGCTGGCGCTTGTTTTCGCGCGATTCCGTGCGCCAGTACTACCTGGATTTGAGTTTTCACCAGGACGGCGCCCGCATCGATTTGAGCTACGCGCATGCCGACAATCAGCTGTTCGGTCAAGGCGCGGCGCCGGTGCAATCACTCGCCATCGATCGGGAAAACGTGTTCACCGGTCCGCAAAGCAACTTCAACAATCTGAATTTCGTCACGTTGAGCGCGCAGCTCTCCCTCAGCGATACACTGGCGGTGCAAAGCGTCTTGTACTCCCGGAACTATCGGCAGGCTGTTTCCAACGGGGATGGCTCAGACTACATAGCCTGTACCCCGGACAATGAGGCGGGATCGTTGTGTCAGGGCGATGGCCTCACGCCGCTCAAAGGCGCCGGCGGCGCACCGATACCGGATGTCTCGCGCGGCGGAACCAGGCTCGTCGGGCAGAACGACTTCGAACGGATTCGCTCGAATGGCTGGGGTGCATCGCTGCAAGTGACGGATCTTGAGCCGCTCTTCGGTCATGGCAACAGCTTTGCGGCCGGGACAACCTTCGATACGGCGGAAACAAATTTCTTTTCGGGCACCGAAGTCGGGGTGCTGGATGCCTCACTGACGGTGCTGCCCTCGGGGCTGTTCGTAGACACACCCGAAGGCACCGATTTCTCGGCGACACCGGTGAACTTGAATGCCAACAACAAGTACACCGGTATCTATGTCACCGACACCTTTGACGTCACGATGCTGCTCGCCGTCACGGCCAGCGGCCGCTACAACATCGCAAAAATCGACCTTTCGGATCAGCGCGGCACGGCGCTGAACGGCAACAATCGATTTACACACTTCAATCCGGCACTCGGCGCCACTTACAAGCTGCTGCCCACGCTCACCGCCTATGCAGGCTATTCGACCAACAATCGCGCGCCGACAGCGAGTGAGATCGAATGCTCGGACCCGTTGAAACCCTGCTTGCTTCCCTCGAGCCTTGCCGGCGATCCGCCGAACTTGCGGCAGGTGATTGCCCATACCCTGGAGCTAGGTCTGCGTAGCCGGTCGCAGATGCCCGCCGCGCAGGGACGTTTTTCCTGGAATGCAAGTCTGTTCAGAACGAATTCGAGCGATGACATCTACGGGATTGCCACATCGGTCAGCACGGGTTTCTTTCAGAATATCGGCTCCACTCGACGCCAGGGATTCGAGGCCGGCTTGAGCTACCAGGCTCGACACTGGTCTCTCTCTGCGCAGTACAGCTATGTTGACGCCACTTTCCGTTCGCCGCTTGTGCTGAATTCACCGTCGAATCCTTTTCATGACGCAGACGGCAACATCCGGGTGCTACCCGGCAATCGGCTTCCGCTCATCCCCTTGAGCCGCGTCAAACTCGGGGCCGACTATTCGCTATCGCCGCGGTGGTCGGTGGGCGGCTCACTGGTGTTGGCGACCGATTCGTTCTACCGCGGCGATGAGTCCAATCAAAATCCCCGGTTGCAGGGCTTCCATGTGGTGAGCCTGCGCTCATCGTATCGACTCGACCAACGATTTGAAATTTTCGCCAATGTGCAAAACCTCTTCGGCGAGCGCTATGCCACTTTTGGTTTATTCAGTGACCCCACCGGTGTCGGCGCACCCGGCGTGCCGCCCAATGCGGATTCCAATGCCCCGGGCGTCGATAATCGATTTCAGAGTCCCGGCATGCCGCGCAGCTATTTTGGCGGGGTGAGAATCAGCTTTAACTAGGTATCTGATAACATCGCCCCGCGACTCGTAACCGCGGAAAATCGCAGCTCCAATGGCGGTGACAAGAATGAACGATCAAGCGACCGAACTCTCGCCGCCGATGGGATCGCGCCCCGCTCCCTACAAGACCATTCCGACGCAACGCTCCTCGGTCTTGGGACAGATCATGGCGATGCGTAAAGATCTGGTCGGCCATTTGATGGCGCTGGAGAAAACGCACGGCCCCATTTGGCGGATCGCCATCGGCCGCGGCGGCATGATCAGTCTGCTGGGGCCGGACGCGCTGGAATTCGTCTGGAAAAATCGGGACGGCGCCTTCTCCAGCGCGCGGGGTTGGGAGCCTTACATCGGGCGGGTGTTTCCCGGCGCCATCATGGCCATGGACGGCGATGAGCATCGCTATCAGCGCCGCATCATGCAGGTGGCCTTTCGAAAACCGGCCTTGCGCACCTATCTTGCGCAAATGAGTCCCGCCATCAATACCGGCATCCAAGCTTGGATGCCGGCGACCGCTCACTCGGCCGCGCGCCAGATGTTTCCCCTGCTCAAGCAGCTCACGCTGGACCTTGCCGCTTCGGTGTTCATGGGGGTCGAACTCGGCCGCAGCGCCAAGGATCTCAATCGCGCCTTTGTCGCCACGGTGGCCGCATCCCTGGCAATCATTCGCATGCCCGTACCCGGGCTGACCACGTGGCGCGGCATTCGCGGCCGCGAATTGCTGGTGAAGCGCTTCCGCGCCCTGCTGCCGGAAAAACGCCGGACCCACACCAGCGATTTCTTCAGCGAGTTTTGCCACGCCCAGAGTGAACAAGGAGAGAGTTTCACGGACGAAGAGATCATCGATCACATGATATTCCTGATGATGGCGGCGCATGACACGACGACCAGCACGCTGACGACGATGATGTATCTGCTGGCGCGCCATCCGGAATGGCAGGAGCGATTGCGCGCCCAGGCGCAGGCATTGGGCAAGGCTCAACTCGAGTATGACGATCTCGATCAGTTCGAGGAACTGTCATGGACGATGCGCGAGGCACTGCGCCTGACGCCGCCGCTCACCTCGATGCCGCGGATGTGCATCAAAGACACCATATTTCAAGGATACGAGATCCCGGCGGGAATGCTGGTCGGCGTTTACCCGATCCATGTGCATTACATGTCCTCGCTGTGGACCGATCCCACTCGATTCGATCCCGAACGGTTCAGTCCTGCGCGTCAGGAGGACAAACGGCATGCATTTGCCTGGGTGCCCTTTGGGGGCGGCGCGCACATGTGCATTGGCCAGCACTTTGCCACGTTGCAAGTCAAAGCCATCATGCATCAATTGCTGCTGCGGTATCGCTGGAGCATTGCACCGGGCTACGTCATGCCTTACCAACTCGTGCCCATCGCCAAGCCGAAAGATGGTTTACAGGTGACCCTGCAGCGCCAGGGTTAACGGCGCGGGGCCGCGACAAAAAGCCCTGCCAATAAAGTCGGGAGAATACGTCTCATGCGGTATCTGAAGATCGGCGCGTCTGCGCTAGTGGCGCTGGTGCTTGTCGCCCTGATGGCTGTGATCGCGCAGGATCGGTTGAGCCAACCGCCGGCGCCGGACCGCGCGACCCTCGTTGCTCAGGCGGCGCGCTATCATGCCCGCATCCAGCGCGACCATTACGGCGTGCCGCACATCAGCGGCCCCACCGATCCGGACGTGGCCTTCGGGTTGGCCTTCGCGCATTCCGAGGACGATTTCGCCACCATCCAGCAAGCGGTGTTGATCGCGCGCGGCCAGATGGCAAGCGTCGAGGGCGCCAAGGGGGCGGTGACGGACTATCTGGTGCGGTTGCTCAAAGTGCGCGAGACCGCGGGGTCGCAATATGACACCGCCCTGCCGGCCGATGCTCGCGCGGTGATGCAGGCCTATGCCGATGGGGTCAATTATTACGCCGCCCTGCACCCGGACAAGGTCGAGCGTGGACTGTTGCCGATGACCGGCCGGGACGTGTCCGCCGGGTTCGTGTTCCGTACCCCTTTCTTTTATGGCCTCGATCATGTGATCGGGAAGATCATGGCGCCTGCGCCGAAGGCGACTCAGGTCGCCATGACCATCACCGGATCCCTGCCGATCGGCTCCAACGGCATCGCCGTGGCGGCCTCGAGGTCGGCGGACGGCGCCACGCGCCTACTGGTCAATTCGCACCAGCCCTACGCGGGGCTGGTGGCGTGGTACGAGGCGGTGCTCGATTCCGGCGAGGGCTGGCACGTGGCCGGCGGCTTTTTCCCCGGCTCTCCGTTCATGCTTCACGGCCACAACGCCCATCTAGGCTGGGCCAACACCGTCAACGCGCCCAACGTGTCAACCGTGTATCGGCTGGACGTGAATCCGGCCAATCCGGACCAGTACCGAATGGATGGCCAGTGGAAGAATTTCGAGAAGGGCGATGCGGCCATTCGCGTGAAAATCTGGGGACCGCTGATCTGGACGGTGCACCGCCCACTGTTGTGGTCGGTGCAGGGACCGGTGCTCAAAACCGACCACGGGATATTCGCGGTGCGCTACGCCGGCATGGGCGAGGCGCGCCAGTCGCTGCAGTACTATCGCCTCAACAAGGCGGCCAACCGCGACGAATGGTTGGCGGCCATGCGCCTGCAGGCCCTGCCCAGCATCAACTACATTTACGCCGACGAGAAGGGGAACATTGGCTACGTCTACAACGGCCTGTTCCCCGTCCGCGCCGAGGGACGGGACTGGACGCAGGTCCAGCCTGGCGATCGGTCCGACCTGATCTGGCAGGGCTATCTGCCTTTCGAGCGCGTGCCGCAGATCTGGAATCCCAAGTCAGGCTATGTGTTCAACTCCAATAACACGCCGTTCCAGGCCACAGGAGCGCAGGACGCGTTGAAGCCGGAAGACTTCAGCCCCGCGATGGGCATCCAGACCGACATGACCAATAGAGCCTATCGCGCACAGGAAACCTTCGGCGCCACCACAGCCACCACCGCCGAGGCGTTCCGCAACTACAAATTCGATATCGCCTACAGCGACCGCTCCGACATCGCCCGGGAGATCGCCGACGTGATCAAGATCGATCCGGGTTCCGACACTGATCTCAGTGCCGCCCAGGCGCTGCTCCAGAACTGGGACCGACGCACCAATATCGGCAGCCGGGCCGCGGCGCTGGCGGTGCTGATGCGCACGGAAGCGGCGCACTCTGACAGTCATCCCGACGTACCGCCCATCGATGCATTGCGCCACGCCATCAAAACTCTGAAAACCCACTTCGGCCGCATCGATCCGGAGTGGGGCCAGGTCAATCGCATCCGCAGGGGCAAGCTCGACCTGCCCATCGACGGCGGGCCGGACATCTATCGCGCCGTCTACGGCGTTTCGCAGCCGGACGGCACCCTGACCGCGTCGGCGGGCGATACCTTGATCATGTTCGTCACTTGGGACAAGGCGGGCGGGCTATCTTCGGACAGCATCAACCAGTTCGGCTCCGCGACCTTGGATTTGCATTCTCTTCATTACGCCGACCAGACGCCTCTGTTCGTGGCCATGAAGACCAAGCCGGTGCTGTTCACCCAAAGCCAGCTCGCCGGAAACGTCGAGGCCGACTACTCACCCGGCGACAACTGAGCGATGCGCGCATTGCGCAACAAGCGTGGCTATCGCGGGCGATTGGCCCAGTCAGCGGCGTCGATTTTGAAGACCACGTTGGGGTGACTCGGTTCGCCCGAGTAACTCACCGACTCCTCACCGATGAAGATGCCGCCGAGTTTTTCCATCGCCTTGCGCGAGCGCCAGTTATTGATGCCGACTTTGAAGGTGACGCGATCCACGTATTGAAATGCATGATCGAGCATCAGTGTCTTCAAGGCCCGGTTGTAGTGGCGAGCCCACCTGCTGCGGGCAATGAAGGTATAGCCGATGCTGATCTGACGCTGGGCTTCCTCGTAGTCGCTGTATCGGGAACTGCCGATCAGTTCGCCATTGACGTTATCGATGACCCGAAAGGCGCCGCCGGATTCCATGGCGCCTTTGAAAAAATTCTCAAAGACCGCACGCTGATAACGATCCCGGCTTGGATGCTGTTCCCAGATCAGGGGATCGGATGCCACGGCATACAGGTTTTCGAAATCGCCGGCCTCGAGGGGCTCGATCTTGATCAGCTCGTTGTGAATGCGGGGTTGTAGTTCGAACGGCATCCCGCAATTGTATAACGCGCGCGGTATTTCAATAAGCAAACTTGTAGTGAAGCTGCGCATAAATTTGCCGCGGATCATCATAGTGCACGCCGCCGAAGGTCAGGCTGTTGTCGACCAGCAAGTGGCGGTCCGTCAGATTCAATACGGTCAGCGACACCGACAAGCTTTGCCCGAATGACTTGCCGGCGCTCAAGTTGACTTCCGTATGGCTCGGCAGATGGGTTGGCGGCGCATCGCCGTTGGCAAATCCCGATCCGTAGTACACGCTCAAGGAAGCAAACGATTGCCAAGGCAGATCCGCGTCGAATCCGGCGTTGGCCGTATTTCGCTGGTCGTGGTCGAGCGCGAAACTGCCCGCCGGCGGACTGAAGTCCGTCAGCCCGCCGTTGATGGCACCAAAGCCGTCCGCGGTCTGATTCGAATAAGCCAGGTGGAATTGGCCGATATTCCACATCTTCGGCGAACGAATGGCCAGCTCGTTGCCCTGGATCAGCGCGCCGTCGATGGTGAGAGGCAGGAATGCATTCGAGTTGCCGATGTTGTTGTGGTCGAAGAAGTTCTTCGCCAGCGTACGAAAGTGATCGATATCGACCGTCCAACCCGCGATGGGAATCGTCAAGCCGAATTGATACTCCTCGTCGCGTTCGCCGTGCAGCGGAGTGAATCCCAGAGCGTTGTTCTGCGCGAACTGCAGCAAGGGACCCTCGAGCGTGGTGAGCGGCGGCGCCTGGTAGTACTTGCCCCAGAAGCCGCGCAAAAGCCAATTGACTCCGGGAAGCCGCAGGGTCGCTCCGAGACGGGGGCTGGTGGCGTTTTCCACCAGCTGACCCGCGAAGTGCGTTTGCCGGACCCCGCCTGCGAAACTCAGCCAGTCGGCCGCCTTGAACGTGTCCTCGACATATGCCGCAACCAGTGAACCTGCGGGACTGACCGTCTGGTATATGGGCGCGGCGCTTGCATTGGGCGCAGTGCTTGCGTCGTTGAAAAGCACATTGAACGATTCGTTGTCGCGCTGGCTGAAGCCGGTCACGCCGGCTTGCAGATCATTGCGTGACACATGCCAGCGCAGCATTTCCTGGCCGCCCACATAGGTCGAGTTTCGCTGATCGGTGGTGCTGATGGGAAAGTCGTTCGGCGCGGCGTCCAAATCGGCGCGATTCTGATGATAAAACAGCGAAGTGGTCAGGGCCGCATCGGCGCTCAATTTTCTCACCCAGGAAAGAATCGCGAATGCGTCGGTTTCGCGCTGCACGTCGTCCGACAGCTGCCCGGGTGTATTGGGAATATCGTAGTTGTCGTGGCGTGCGGAGAACACCAAGCGGAATTGATCATCCGGTGTGGCATTGAATATCAAGGTGCTGAAGGCGCCGTAGCCGTTCTGCGCGTCGTGAGTGATCTGCGCTACCGGCGTCTCGATGCCCAGATCGCTTCGATTGCCGTTCACGCTCGCGTAGTACGCAAAGCGCTCCGTGTGGCTGCCCACGCTGAAATAGTCGTTCGTCTGGCCGTAGCTGCCGCCGCTGGCGATGAGTTCGGCCTGATTGTCCCGCTCAAATCCGGTGCGGGGCACGACGTTGAATACGCCGTAGGTGCGGTCGCCCTGATCCGCCTGATAACTCCCGCGCTGCACTTCGAGATAATCGATGTCTTTCGGATCGATTTGCGGACCCAAGTTGCTGGCAATGTTGGTGTTGGGAATTTCCACCCCGTCGATGGCCCAGGTCGTCTGGTGGCCGCCGCGAACGTGCAATTGGTCATGCACCACATAGGCCCCGGGCACAAAGCTCGTGATCATCGCCAGGCTGTTGCTGCGGTCCGCGCCCGGCGCGCGCGCGATGTCCTGGCGATTCACCACCGTCGTCGGAGTCGCGGTATTGAGTACCGTGGTCTCCGCGGCCGCGGTCACGGTGAGCGTGTCCAATGCCGCGCCCTTCACAAGTTGCACATGAGCGACCGGCGAGGATCCCGACGCCACGCTGACCGCTTGTGCCGCCGGGGCGAAGTCGGTATCGCTGACGCTCAGCACGTAGTCGCCGAGCGGTACGGTCATGAACGAGAATTCACCGCGCGCATCCGTAACGGCTGATTGCGACCATTGCGAGGTGGCCGACTTCAGCGTCACACGGGCATCCGCGAGAGGATGGTGTTGTTGATCGTGAACGACTCCGCGGACGCTGCCGACATCGGCGGCGTAAAGCGGCGCATACCAAAGAAGCGCTGCGAGCAGCGCCATGCCCAAACGGTTGACCGAGAAACTCACAAACTTCTCCCTCGCTCGAAATCACAGGCGCGCGATCCTTTTCACAAAGGATCGCGGACGACGGGTCGGATTCAGTTCAAGCGAGCGAGGGAGGTGCGCGAGGCTGGTGGGATCGTTGCGGGCGAAGGCTGAGGCGCGGCGCCTCGAAGGCCACTATTTGCCGGGAAGGCGCCGGCCCGGTGGATTCAAAATCAACATGGTGCGAGATCGGTCCGGCGGACGGAGCGCTGCCGAACGGGCAGGTCTCGAAATCAGCATGGGTGCCCGCGTGGTGAAGATGGCCTGCCGGCATGCCCGCCAGGCCCACCAGGCCGGTGGGGCACAATTCCAAGGCGAACGGCACGCCGCCGGCCGGCATGAAACCGGCTGGAACATAAGCGCGAAACAGAAGCAGGGCCAGCAGCCATATGCCGGCCCATGAGCCTCTTCGCCGATTCTTCACCACGGGCTTTCGTTTCCCATCAGGCGATGGCATGCACCCGGGCCAGCGGGCGAAACCTCTTGAATGCCGCAACGCCCAGTCCGATGAACAGGATCAGGAGCACTCCCTGCGCGACGGCAAACGGCGGCTCTTTTTGCGTCGGCGCCAGGGCATGGAAGAACGGGATCTTCATGAATGACTGGACCACGAGAACGAAGCAATTGAAGTACAAGGCGGCCATGGCACTGACGACATAGACGCCGCGCCATGCGCCCGCGAGCTTGTAGGTGTACAACGCGAGAATGGCCGACGCCAGAAATACCAGTGAGATGATGCCGATCACGTCCGCGGCGTCAAAAGCCGTCGGAAACATGAATCCGGTGACGCTGGTCGCCGCGGTCGTAGCGAGAAACAGTGCGGTCAATCCGGGCAGGCGCTTTGCCCCCAACATGCCGATGACCACGGCGATGCCGCTGATGATTGCAACGAGGCTGATGATTACATGAAGCTGCGTGAAACTGGCTAAGGACATCCCGAGAATCATGACGAACCCCTCCCCTAATTGGCCGAAATCTTAAAGCCTTCCCGGCTCGAAGAGTACGCCCTTCGAAGGAATTCTTCAGCGCAGGTAAGGAAAATCGTCGGTGGATCGGGGCTTGGCGATGTAGAACCCCTGGGCGAATCCGATACCCAAGCGGCCCAGTTCGGCCAGGACTTCGGGCGATTCCACGCGTTCGGCAATGGTTTGAATCCCCATGGCGTTGCCGACCTGGCTGATTGCCGCGACCATGCTGCGATCGACCGGGTCGCGGGTGACATTTTCGACGAATTGGCCGTCAATTTTCAGATAGTCGACCGGCAATGTTTTCAAGTACATGAACGAGGACAGGCCGCTGCCGAAGTCGTCCAGTGCGAAGTGACAGCCCCGATTTTTCAGCTCCCGCATGAAGTACACGACGTTGCTCAAGTTTTCGATGGCGGCCGTTTCGGTGATCTCGAAGCACATCGCGCCCGCGACCAACTCGCTGCCGCTCAGTTCGGCGATCAAAAACTCGAGAAATCGTTCGTCGTTGAGCGAGGTCCCCGACAAGTTCACCGCGACGGTGAAGGGCTTGACGCCCGATTCAATCCGATGAACCAGCCGATCGAGGGCCTGACGAACCACCCAGCGATCGATTGACGGCATGATGTTGTAGCGCTCCGCCGCAGGAATGAATTCCGCGGGCGTCACGATGGTCCCGGTCTCATCCCGCAGTCTCAACATCAGTTCAAAGTGTTCGCGCTCGTGCGGCCTGGAGCCGATCGGAACGATCGGTTGATAAAACAATTCGAAGCGGCTCTCGTCACGCGCGCGTGCCAGCTTCGAGACCCAATGCATTTCCCGATGCCGCTCCGGCATGTCGTCAGGCTCGTAGAGTTGGACCCGATTTCGCCCCGAGTCCTTGGCCGAGTAGCAAGCCACGTCGGCCGCGCTCATGACATTGGCGACGGTGGGAATCTCGTTGGTAATTTCCACGATGCCAATGCTGGCGCCGACCGCCAGCACGCCGCCCTGCCACGTGAAGCGATAGTCGCGAATGGCCTGCCGCAAATTCTCCGCAATACGCAGCGCCTGATCGCGCGCGCAGTCCTGCAACAGGATTCCGAACTCATCGCCGCCCAGCCGTGCGAGCGTGTCACCGCCGCGTACCCGCGACTGAATCACGCCGGTGATCTGCTTCAGCAGCAGGTCGCCCGCCGGATGTCCGCAGGTATCGTTGACGAGCTTGAATTGATCCAAGTCCAGATACAGGAGCACGTGCCGAGCCCGCGCATTCTGCCGCGCGTCCTCGACGGCGACGGTGAGGCGATTCTCGAACTCGCGGCGATTGATCAATCCGGTGAGCGCATCGTGGCTTGCCTGGTAGTGCAGCGCCCGATGCAGCCGGCGCTCTTTGCTGACATCGTGAAACACCATGACCGCGCCGATGAGATTGCCGGCGCGGTCGCGGATCGGCGCCGCCGAATCCTGGATCGCGATTTCCTGGCCGCGGCGATTGACCATCACCGTGTGCTCTGCCAGCCCCAAAACCTGCCCCTCACGAAGACAACGCGCCACCGGGTTCTCACTCCCTTCGCGGGTGACCTCGTCCACCACCGTCAAGACATCGCCGATCAGCTGTGCCTGCGCCTCGCGGTTTTCCCATCCCGTCAGGCTTTCGGCGACGGGATTCATATAGTCGATCCGGCCTTCCGAGTCCGTCGTGATCACGGCGTCGCCAATCGATTGCAGTGTGACCTGGGCGCGCTCCTTGGCCTGGAAAACGGCGGTTTCGGCTTTCTTGCGTTCGGTGATGTCGGTCAACGTTCCGTCAAAGCCGCAGACTCGGCCGCTCGGATCGCGCACCACGCGGCAATTGTCGACCACCACCAACATGGATCCGTCCTTACGGCGCATCACGTACTCTTCGTTGCGCAATTCGCCCTCGCTCTCGGCACGGCGCGCGAAATTCTCGCGATCGTTGGGATACCAAAACAGTGCGCCGACGGGAACTTGATAGAGTTCCTCAGCCGAGGAGTAGCCCAGCAAATTCACGAAAGCGGGATTGGCGACCAGAATGCGGCCGTCGCGCGAGGTTTGATAGACGCCTTCCATCACGCTTTCGAACAGGCCGCGAAATTTCGACTCGCTATTGCGCAAAGCGTCTTCGGCGGCGCGGCGCTCAATGGCAATCCCCGCGATCTGCGCCATGCGCATCATCAGTTCATGATCGCGGCGCAGGGGGATGCCGGGTTGGCGGCGGTAGACGGCAAGGGTGCCGACCACCTGGCCGTCCGAGGCCACGATGGGTACGGACCAGGCGGCCCGGAAGCCCGCCTCGCGCGCCGCCTCACGGCGATACTCCCAGAGCGCGTCGGCTTCGATATCGGCGACGGTCACGAGCCGGCTCAAATACACGGCGGCCGAACAGGAGCCGTAGCGGATCCCGATCGGCGCATAGTCCATGGCTTGCACGAATTCGCGCGGCAAATTCGGCGCGACGCCAAAATTCAAGGCCTGCTTGTCGCGGTCCAATAAATTGATCGCACAGCAGCTCTCCAGCATGGCGCTTTCGATGAGTTCGCAAATCGACTCGAGCGCCGAGGACAGCGGCGCGTTGGCGGCGATCTTCTCGAACACGCGGCGTTCCGCCGAGGCCATTGCCTCGGCACGCTTGCGCTCGGTGATATCGATGATGCTGGCCCGGAGCAAGCGGCGATTGGAACTGGGAAGGCGCACGAAGCGCACCTCGCAGGGAAAACACTGGCCGTTCGAATCGCAATGCAGCCACTCGAACACCGGCACCTCGCCCGCCAGGGCGCTCTCAAGGTAGCCGCGAGACACACCGAAGGAGGCCGTGCCGTCAGCCTGGGTTGCAGGACTGATTTTGTCCGGCCCGCAGCTCAGCAGGGTCTCACGGTTCATCTTGAAGAAACGGCAGGCGTTCTCGTTGACGTCGACGAATTTTCCGGCATCCACGTCGAATACGACAATCACCTCGGGAGCGTGTTCAACCAGCGTACGGTAGCGGCCTTCACTTTCGCGCACCGAGAGCTCGGCAAGATGCCTTTCGGTGATGTCGCGAACACAGACAATGTAGCCGCGCAGCCAATTGAGCGTAGGCTTGCTGACGGCAATCTCGATCGCGACGCGGCTTCCGCCCTTGGCAACACCCCATGTCTGGGTCGCGGCCAGGTCCACATGCGTATCGTCGATCTTGGTCGCCAGTCGCTCGAGATATTCGCACGGGTTTCTAGGATCGATGTCGGCAAACAGGCATCCCAACGAGCGGCCGAGTATCTCCGCGGCGGGGTAACCGAATATCCGTTCGCCGGTGTGATTGAACGATTCGATGAGACCGGCATCGTCAACCGTGATGATGGCGTCCTTGACGTTGTCGAGAATCGCTTGCAGGTGTGACGCGGTTTGCTCGCGAATTTCGCGAGTCATGGCCTGCGCCTCATCGGACATGAGCTGCATGGAGCGCACCACGCCGCGCCGCTCGGCGTCGAGCCGATCGTAGTGCGCGCTGATGGCTTTCAGGAGCAGGTCTAACTCGGGCGCGCCGCCGCGCCCGCGCGACTCCGCGATTTGCCGCTCCAGCAGAGGGTTGAGGCTCTCTGCCGGCGGCGCTGGCTCAGTACGGATCGCAGCCGCGGTTTCGCGTGACAAGACCTAGGATCTCCCGCACATTGGATCGGTGCACCCCGCGACCGAACTCGACAGATGTTAGGGAGATCCCGGATGCGCGGCGTGACGCGCGTCTCGTTTCAACCAATATTCGGTTAAGTGCCCAAGCGGCCTAGGCCGCGGTTTCGCGCTCGGAGCGCTTGCGGTCGGTTTCCTTCAAATTGCGTTTGCGCAGGCGAATGGAGGTGGGCGTCACTTCGATGAGTTCATCATCATCGATGAACTCCATGGCCTGCTCGAGCGAAAAGCGGATCGGCGGCGACAGCACCACGGCCTCATCCTTGCCGGATGCCCGCATATTGGTGAGCTTCTTGCCTTTCAGCGGATTGACGACCAGATCATCGAGGCGGTTGTTCATGCCGATGATCATGCCCTCATAAACTTCCTCGTTCGCCCCGATGCACAGGCGCCCGCGCTCCTGCAAGCTGAACAGCGAATAGGCCAGTGCAACGCCCTGACCGTTCGAGATCAACACGCCATTCGGGCGCTGACCCAGTTGTCGCTGCACCACCGGCCCATAGTGATCGAACACGTGATGCAGCAACCCGGTGCCGCGAGTCATGGTGCGAAACTCGGTCTGGAAACCGATCAAACCGCGTGACGGAATCATGTAGTCCAAGCGCACACGCCCGCGTCCGTCAGCCTGCATGTCCTTCAAATCGCCGCCGCGGCTGCCGAGCGCCTGCATGACGGCGCCCTGCGCGTCGCTGTCCGCGTCAATGGTCACTTGCTCGATCGGCTCATGCGCCGCGCCGTCGACGTGCTTGATGACCACGCGCGGCCTGGAAACGGCCATTTCATAGCCTTCTCGCCGCATGTTCTCGAGCAGCACGCCCAGATGCAACTCGCCGCGCCCGAAGACCACGAATTTATCCGGGTCCGCGGTCGGCTCGACGCGCAAGGCGACGTTGTGAATCGCCTCGCGTTCCAAGCGTTCACGGATCTGCCGGCTGGTGACGAATTTTCCTTCGCGGCCCAGGAACGGCGAGGTATTGACCTCGAAGGTCATGCTGATCGTCGGCTCATCCACGGTGAGACCGGGCAGCGGTTCGACCGTCGCCGGGTCGCACAAGGTGTCCGAAACCTTCGGTTCCGAAATTCCCGCGAAGGCGACGATGTCGCCGGCGCCGGCCGATTCCACCTCGACGCGCGTCAGGCCGTGGAAACCCAAAATCTGAGTAATCTTCTCCGGGCGCTGCTTGCCCTCGCGAGAAACGACGGTGACGGTCATGCCGCGCTTGATGGTGCCGCGTTTGATGCGTCCGATGCCGATCGCGCCGACATAGCTCGAATAATCGAGCAAGGTGACCTGCAGCTGCAACGGACCGTCCACATCCACGTCGGGGGGCGGGCAATGTTCCACGATGGTTTTGAACAGGGGCTGCATGTCACCGTCGCGCACCGTGGATTCCAATCCCGAGAATCCACGCAATGCCGAGGCGTAGATGACCGGGAAATCCAATTGCTCGTCGGTCGCGCCCAGCCGGTCGAACAGATCGAAGGTCTGATCCAAGACCCATCCCGGGCGCGCCTCGTCGCGATCGATCTTGTTGATGACGACGATGGGCCTGAGCCCGTGCTTGAAGGCCTTTTGCGTGACGAAGCGCGTCTGCGGCATGGGGCCGTCGACCGCATCGACCAGCAGCAGCACGCAATCGACCATGGCAAGCACCCTCTCGACCTCGCCGCCGAAGTCAGCATGTCCCGGGGTGTCCACGATGTTGATTCGATAATCGCCCCAGGTAATCGCGGTATTCTTCGCCAGGATGGTGATCCCGCGTTCGCGCTCCAGGTCATTCGAATCCATGACACGTTCCTGCAAATCCTTGCGCGCATCGAGCGTACCGGATTGGCGCAACAGTTGATCGACGAGCGTGGTCTTGCCATGATCGACGTGCGCAATGATGGCGATGTTGCGAAGTTTCTGAGTCACAGTGAGGTCCCGGGGAGGAAACCCACCATTATAGGAGCTTTACGCCCTGGCTGCCGTGATTTCAGCGCTCGGCAATGATGGGAATCGAAAAAGCCCTCTGATCGATGATGTCGTCGTGCTTGAGCGATACGTTTACGCCGAGCAGCAACACCCCTTCGGCGTTGGGCGTCACTTTCACGGTGTGGCGATAGACCTCGCCGGCTTCCGCGGCGGGAATATCCAACTGATTGGTACCCGGAGTCACGGTCAGCCCATCGGCGTCGCTCACCTGAATGGTCGCGGGACTCGCTGGAATTTGCGCGATCAGGGCCAGGTCAATCTCCAGCAGTTGACCGACTTTCGGCCGCGCGCCCAAGTCGAACTTCAACTCGACCGGCACCTGAGATTTGCCCTGAATCGCCGCTTCAACCATACCGACCGTTTGTTCGGCGGCCGTCGGACCGCGCTTCGCGACGACCGGCGCCTTGGGCTTGGGGCGCGCCACGGCATCGCTCGCGGCGGGCGCACCTGAATCATGGTTGCACGCGCTCAAGAGCGCCGCCGCACAGAGCAGCAAAACGTGAATTCTTGTCATCCCAAGCGTGCGAGCCATGCGCATATCATCACCAAAACGGCCGCCAATCACAACCTGCGACCGTCACAACTCCAACGGCGGCTCGAGCACGGCCGCCAACTGATCCTCCAGCGAGCGGTAGTGCTGTTCCCAATAGCGCGGCTCGGCGAACCACGGAAAGGCCCGCGGAAAGGCCGGATCATGCCAACGGCGCGCCAACCATGCCGAATAATGAATCATCCGCAACGCGCGCAGCGACTCAATGAGGGCGATCTCCCGGCGATCGAACGGCAAGAACTGCTCATAACCCTTGAGTAAATCATGCAACTCCGTGCGCATCTCCTGCAGGCCGCCGGATAGCAGCATCCACAGGTCTTGTACCGCAGGTCCGGTGAGACAATCGTCAAGGTCCACGAAATGCGGCCCCAGATCCGTCCACAAGATATTGCCCCGATGACAGTCACCGAGAATGCGCCCAGTCCGGGCCCCGCCCCAATTCTGCGCTCTGGCTTCCACCGCCTCCAGCAACGCGTCCGTGAGATCGGCGTACTTGGCCGCCAAATAGTCCGGCATCCAATCACCATCCAGCACAAAATCGCGGGCGTTGCGGCCCAGATCCTCCATGCTCAAGGCAATGCGCTCGCGGAACACGGCGGCACGCCCCACGGCATGTATCCGCCCGAGAAATCGCCCGACCCATTCCCGCTCATCGCTTGAACCCAGTTCCGGCCATCGCCCGCCACGGCGCGGAAAGACCGCGTAGCGGAAGCCATGATGGAGATGCAGAGACTCGCCCTCGCGCAAAAGCGGTGCGACCACCGGAATCTCCTGCGCGGCCAGCTCGCCGGCAAAAGCATGCTCCTCGCGAATCGCCGCATCGCTCCAGCGGCCGGGCCGATAAAATTTGGCGACCACGGGCTCACCCTCCTCGAGGCCGATTTGGTACACCCTGTTTTCGTAGCTATTGAGCGCCAGGACCCTGCCGTCGCAGCGATACTCGAGCGCTTCGATCGCATCCAGCACGGTCTCGGGAGAGAGTTCGGAATACGGCGTGTCGCTATTCATGCGAGTCAATTCTACAGTTACGATCCCGTCACTCCTTTTTGGCTCCTACACGCTGCTAGAATGCCGCCCATGCGACTGCCGCGACCCAAGTCATTGAGCGGGCTGATGCTGATCGGCTTTACGATCGTGGCTGCTCCGCTGCTGTTTGCCATCGTGAATGCCGCGGTGCAGATGAATCACCTGTCGGTTCGCAGTCAGCAGCTGGTGGTTCACGGCATGCAGGGTACTCGCAACAATCAGCGCATGTCCCAAGAGATCGACACGCTGGAGCGTCAAGCGCAACTGTACAAGGCCACCGGCAGCGCGGAATTTCTCGACGTCTATGCGCGCCATCACGGCCGCTTGGTCACCGCCATTCAAGAGCTGCTCACCCTGCCCTTGGACGCAGAGACGCAGGAGGGTGTGCGCGCGGTGGAATCGAAGGCGAATCAGCTACTGCAGGATTTGCGACGCGACGCGCCGAATTCCGCCCACATGGCGGAGTTGATCGGCGGCTTTCCGCAGTTGTTGGACGCGGCATCGACGGTGTCCGATCGAATCAGCCTGCAGATCGATCGCGAAACGGCGAGCCTGGAATTGGCGACGCAGCATGCGCAGCAGAATCTTGTCTGGCAAACGCTGTTGCTGGTGCCCATGACGCTCGCGGTGGTCGGTGTGTTCACGTTTTTGTTCGCCCGACCCATCAGGGCGATCGATCGGGCCATCAGCGAATTGGGGCGCGGTTCCTTCTCGAGGCCGATTGCCATTCGGGGACCCGCGGACCTCGAGCGCTTGGCGGCGCAGCTGGAATGGCTGAGAGGCCGGTTGCTGGATTTGGCGCAGGAAAAGAACCGCTTTTTGCGACATATGTCGCATGAATTGAAAACCCCTTTGGCAAACATTCGCGAGGGAACCGAACTGTTGATGGACGGCGCGGTGGGTGAGCTGCAAAGCGGCCAGCGGGAGGTCACCGCGATCTTGCGCGAGAACGGCATGAAGCTGCAGCGGCTCATTGAAAATCTATTGTCCTTCAGCGCTTGGCAGGCCAAGAGCGCCGGGCTGGAGATTTCCGAGTTCAAGTTGCGTCCTTTGATCAAGAGCGTGCTGGAGAATCAGCAGCTCACCCTGGTCGCGCAGCGCGTGCGCCTCGACGTGCAGGTGGAAGATCTCACACCCACGGCCGATCGCAGCAAGGTGCGCCTGATCCTCGATAATTTGCTGTCCAACGCCGTTAAATTCACACCGCGCGGCGGCACGATTTCGCTGCACGCGCGCGCCGAGCGCGAACAATTGCTGTTGGATGTGATGGACAGTGGACCCGGCATTCCCGCCGATGAGCGCAATCGGATTTTTGAAGCTTTCTACCAAGGAAAAACTCCCCAAGGCGGGCACGTCAAGGGCACCGGCATCGGTCTCTCGGTGGTGACGGAATTCGTCAACGCCCATGGCGGCAGTATCGAAATCCTCGAGTCCAAGTCGGGCGGCGCGCATTTTCGGGTGCGGCTGCCCTTACGTCCGGTGGCAGCGGCCACGCGTGAAAAAGCCCATGCGGCATAGTGGAAGACGCATTGCAGCATGCGCCCTGGCTGTCATGTGGATCAGCGGCTGCGGCTTGTTGGGCAGCCCGAAACCGCCCGTTCTTGCCGTGCAGGCGGGTCCGAATCCTGATCTTGGCCCGGTGGCGCCCCTGCTGGAAATGATGAGCAATCTGCCGCAAGGCGATCCCGCCCGACAGGCGGAGGTCTTTCAGCAGGCCAAGGAGGCGGCCGAGCTGCAGCCCACGACCAGCAACAAACTCCGCTATGCGCTGGCTTTGGCCACGCCTGGCTACAGCGGCGCGGATCCCGTCGCCGCCCAGCGACAGTTGGCGGAACTGCTGGCCAGACCCGAAACTCTCCTGCCTGTGGAGCGGTTATTGGCCACCGTTCAGCTCAAAGAGGTTGAGCAACGGCTGATTTTGCAGGCCGAAAACGCCCGCATGCGCGACGCGGTGCCCAATGATTCTCGCGATAAGCTACAGGCCATAAACCGTCGCTTGGCGGCAGAGTCGGACGAAAATGCGAAATTGCGCAAGGCCTTGGACGAGGCTCGGGCTAAACTGGAGGCGGTAACACATATCGAGCAACGATCTGTCACCGACCGCGGTTCCGGCGCCCCCCACACGCCATAATCGGACACGGAGATACTGCACTGAACGCCTATTCCATTGCCGCCACCACCCCGCTGTCGTTCGGCTTGACGCCGGGCACACGCGACTCGCTGACACCCCAAAAGCGCAAAGCCCGCATTCTGGTCGTCGACGACGATCCGGGCCTGCTGCGCCTGTTGACGATCCGCCTGCGGGCCGAAAACTACGAAGTCGAAGCCGTTGAAAGCGCGGCCGCAGCGCTGGCCGCCTGTGTGCGCTTCAGGCCGGATCTGGTGATCACGGATCTGCGCATGGATCAGATGGACGGCATTGGCCTGCTCAAGGAGCTGCAAAGCCGCTGGCCGGGTTTGCGGGTCATCATTTTGACGGCCCATGGGACGATTCCGGATGCGGTGCACGCGACGCAGAGCGGCGCATTCGGTTTCCTCACCAAACCCGTCGACAAACAGGAACTTCTCGATCACGTGCAAAAGGCGCTCAAGGTGTCCGGTTTTGCGCATGTGGATGAGGATTGGCGCGCGAATATCATTACCCGCAACCAGCTAATGGAGGATAAGTTGGCGCAAGCCAACATGGTCGCCGGCACGGATGCGCGGGTATTGCTGACCGGCGAGAGCGGCACCGGCAAGGAACTCCTGGCACGGGCGATTCACGAAGCCAGTCCGCGCCGCAATAGACCCTTCGTCGCCATCAATTGCAGTGCCATGGCCGAAAACCTCCTGGAATCGGAACTTTTCGGCCACGAGCGCGGCGCGTTCGCCGGCGCGACGCGCGACCAGAAAGGCCTGTTCGAAACCGCCGACGGCGGCACCTTGCTGCTGGACGAAGTCGGCGATATGCCGATGCGGCTGCAGGTCAAATTGCTGCGCGTACTGCAGGACAACACGATTCGCCCGGTGGGTGGCGCCGATGCCGTGCAGACCAATGTGCGCATTATTTCCGCCACGCACCGCGACTTGCACGAGTTGATGGTCGCCGGTCAGTTTCGCGAGGATTTGTACTATCGCCTGAATGTGGTGCACATCGAAGTACCTTCATTGGGCCGCCGCCGCGAGGACATTCCCTTGCTGGTCGCGCATTTTCTGGAACAAATCGCCAAGGAAAGCGGCCAGCGCAAGATTTACGCGCCGGAAGCGGTGGAGCTGCTGGCCACGGCCGAGTGGCCCGGCAACGTGCGCCAGCTGTACAACGTCGTGCGGCAAAACGTCGCGCTGTCGCATGGCCCCATCATCACCGCGGAGTTGGTGCAGCAATCGCTCGGCGGAAATCCGACCCGCCTGCCCTCGTTCGACGAAGCGCGCGATGAATTCACGCGCAACTATCTGTCGCAGATATTGCAGATCACCACGGGCAACGTGAGTCAGGCGGCGCGCCTCGCGAAGCGCAACCGCACGGATTTCTACAAATTGCTGTCCCGGCATCAGCTGCTGCCGGACGACTTCAAGAAGGGCTGAATCGCGCCGCTTCGAGCCCTTGAGCGTAGAACTCGGCGATTGACGCGACCACGGCGTCCAGCTGCACCTGGTCTAATTCCGGATATATGGGCAATGCCAGGGTTTCCTTGGCCGCGCGTTCCGACTCTGGAAAATCACCCTCGTCGTGGTTCAAATATGCGAAACACTGCTGCAAATGCAGCGGAACCGGATAGTAGATCTCGGTACCGATACTGCGCTCGGCCAAAAAGTTCTTGAGCGCATCCCGATTCCGCACTCGCACCACGTATTGATTGAAAATGTGCCGGCCGTTCTTGGCAGCGTGCGGCGTCTCGAGCTTTTCCGCCAGGCCGGCAGCCGCGAACGCCGCGTCGTAGAAGGCCGCGTTGCGCCGGCGCGCCTCGGTCCAATCATCCAGGTATTTCAACTTTACGCGCAGCACTGCCGCTTGCAGTTCGTCGATTCGAAAGTTGCCGCCGATCACCGCATGAAAATACTTCGGCTTTCCGCCGTGCACCCGCAGCACCCGCATGCTCTCCGCAAGATCCGCATCCTGCGTCGTGCACAAACCGGCGTCGCCGAAGGCGCCGAGGTTCTTGCTGGGGAAAAATGAAAAGCAGCCGATATCGCCGATCGAGCCGACCCGCACGCCCTGGTATTCCGTGCCGATGGCCTGCGCGGCATCCTCGATGACCTTCAAGCCATGACGCTTGGCGATGGCCATCAGCGGATCCATGTCGGCCGCCTGTCCGTAAAGATGCACGGGCATCAGACCCTTGATCCTGCCGCCGGTAGCGTTGTTGATGAGCTGCCGTCCACGCACGGTGCACTGCCGATCCAGGAAATCCTGAACGGCTCCCGGCGATATGTTGAATGTGGCAGGATCGATATCGCAGAAGACAGGCCGCGCGCCCAAGCGAGCAATCGTTCCTGCGGTTGCGAAGAAGGTAAAGGGCGTTGTAATTATTTCATCACCGGCTCCCACGCCCAGGGCCATGAGCGCGAGCAGGAGCGCGTCGGTGCCGGAGGAGACGCCGATGCCGTCGGCGGAGGCACAATAGCGAGCCAGCTCGGCCTCCAGCGCAAGCACGTTTTCGCCCAAAATAAAGCGCTGGCTCGCGCATACTTGCTCGATGAGCGGCATGACTTCGGAACGAATCTGCGCAAATTGCGCCTTAAGATCGAGCAACGGAACGTTTGTCATAGCGGCTAGAATATCATTGCTGCAAGGGCCGCCGGATCCGCCGACAGGGCCCGATTGAACTTTTTCTGGAGTCAGGTCACGCATATTTATCAAACTTGGCTGATAATGCAGGGTGATCATGTCGCGCCCCAGGTGCGCCCGAAGAAAATAGCGAAAGGCGTTCACGCTCCAATGGATTCCAGATGACCCCGGTCTTACTCAAGCAAAGCTTTCTCATTGCGATACTGACCGGCGTGCAAGCGGTGGTGCCGGCAGTGGTGGCCGTTGCCTCGCTGTACGCAACCATCATATTCTTCGGCGGCAAATTCGATCCTTCTTCCGCGGCGATCGTCATCGTGGGCGTGTTGTGCCTGGTCCTGGTGCAGCCGCCGCGCGAAGTAAGCACGCAGCTGACCTCGGCCCGGCTTTCGGCGGTTGTCGATGTGATCCTGCGCTGGCTGCTGTTGCTGGCGGTGTTGCTTGCGGTCGGCTATGTCACCAAGTCGCTCAACGGATACCCGCGGCACATTTTCCTGACATGGGCCGTCGTCACGCCGGTCGTCTTGATCGCCGTCACGTTGGCGATGCAGGAGGTTATGCGCCGCTTCCTGATGAACGCTTTCGACAATCGCAGCGCCATCATCGCCGGATATAACACCAGCAGTCTGGAACTCGCACGGCGCTTGAAGAGCAATCCCGGCATGCGCGTGGAAGTGACCGGCTTCTTCGACGACCGCAGCAGCGATCGGCTTGGCATCGAGGCCGACGCCAGGCTCGTCGGATCCTTGAGCGACATGTCGCAATACGTGAAGGACAACCACACGGATGTCATTTTCATTGCCCTACCGATTCGGCACGTCAAGCGGGTCATGAACCTGTTGGACGACTTGCGCGATACGACGGCATCCATTTACTACGTGCCGGACATCTTCGTGTTCGACCTGATTCAGGCGCGCTCGGGCGAGATTCACGGCATTCCCGTGGTAGCCATGTGCGAAACGCCGTTCTACGGCTATCGTGGTGTGGCCAAGCGGGTCAGCGACGTCGGTTTCTCGGCCTTGATCCTGCTGCTGTTGATGCCGCTGTTGGTCCTCATTGCCCTGGTCGTCAAAATTTCATCTCCCGGACCCATCATCTTCAAGCAACGCCGCTACGGCTTGGACGGCAGAGAGATCGCGGTGTACAAATTTCGCACCATGCGAGTTACCGAGGATGGCGCGCAGATTCGTCAAGCGTCAAAGACCGACAGTCGCATTACGCGGGTCGGCGGCGTGCTGCGCCGATCGTCGATGGATGAATTGCCCCAACTGATCAACGTGCTGCAAGGCCGAATGAGTTTGGTGGGCCCAAGACCTCATGCCGTTGCTCACAATGAAGAATATCGAAAGCTCATCAAGGGCTACATGGTGCGCCACAAGGTATTGCCGGGCATTACCGGTCTCGCGCAAGTCAACGGTTGCCGCGGCGAGACCTCGAAACTCGAAGAGATGGAAGCGCGCGTGAACTACGATCTGGATTACCTGCGGCATTGGTCGCCGATGCTCGACATCAAAATCATTCTATTGACGGTCGTCAAAGTGTTTCGCGACGACAAGGCATACTGATCGCGGCGCGCTTGACCGGGCACAATGGCTGGAGCGCGGCCGCTCAGCGCAATCCCGGCAGTGCGAGGCCAGTGGTGACGAACTCCTCGTGAAATAGATACGCGCCCTCGAGCGGCATGGCGGCATGGCGCGCGAGCGCGATTGCGCGGTTTGCATGGATTTTAAATACCCCGCGCGCCGCCCCCCATGCCGGCTCGACAGTCGCATCCTGAAAACTCAAGCGTTCGTGCACCAACGGGTATTGGCATTTGTAGAATGCCTCCTTGGCTGAAAATATCAGGGTGGCCGCGGCCGATTGTTCCGCATGCGGCAAGGAACGCAGCCAATCCGTTTCCGACGGCGTGCAAATACCCCGCCAAAGATGCGCCTCGACGCTTCCTGCTATCTCGGAATCGATGCCGACGGCGCTCAAGCTGTCTTTGTTCGCGACCACCGCTGCGCAGAAGCCTGCTGTGTGCGTGATGCTGCCCACCACGGCAGCGGGCCATAGGGGTTGGCGGTCGTCCGCGACCTTGATGGGAAAATCGATGATGCCAAGTTCGTCGAGCAGCCGGCGCGCGCACGCCCTCCCCGCTGCGAACTCCTGCACGCGCTTGTGCACGGCGCCTTTCAGGCACAGCCTTTCCTCGGGCAGCAGAACCGCAGGATCGCCGGACTCGCGCAATTCGGCGACGAGCGCGCCCGGCGGGAAGAGTTCGCTCAAACTCATCGACAATGTCGCGGGATTTGTTTCGATGATGCACGCCGATCCGCTGAAGTGACGGGTATTTTGACAGAATGCCATGGGAGCCTGTTCGCAACGTTGTCGAGGCGCCGCTTGGCGCTGCTAGAATGCCGCGCATGAGCTCTATGTGGGAATCCGTTTCGCGATCAGGCGAGCCCGCCGCCGGCATCTTTCACGGCCGCTCGGGCTCGATTGCACTGGCGGCCCTTGCGCAAGGCTCGATTCTGGGCGGTCGACTCGAGTCGTTGCGCGGCCGCACGGTCGTGCTGGCGATGCGCGAGCAACTCGCCAACGCCGCCGCGCTGGTAGAACTCGACGGCGTCGCGCGGCGGCTCGTCCTGTGCACACCAGACCTGACGCCTGAGCAGCTCGCCGGGGTCTGCGCGGCCGCTGAAGCGGATGTGGTCCTCGACCAGGTCGATGCGGAACCTCGGCGGGATGATTTGCAGCGCCGGCGCACGGAAGCCACCGAGTGGATACTCTTGACCTCCGGCACGACGGGGCTGCCGAAACTGGTTGTTCACTCGTTTGACAGTCTCGCGGGTGCGCTGCCGCGGCATCCCACCTCGGTCAGACCCATGGTCTGGAGCACTTTTTACGACATACGCCGCTACGGGGGACTGCAGATTTATCTGCGCGCCGTGCTCTCGGGCTCGCCGCTCGTTCTTTCAAGCGCCGGCGAGCCGACGCGCGAATTCCTCGCGCGCGCGGCGGCCGCGGGAGTCACGCACATCTCGGGAACGCCCTCGCACTGGCGCCGCGCCCTGATGAGCGGCGACACCGGCCTCATTGCCCCCGAGTACGTCAGGCTGTCCGGCGAAGTGGCGGATCAGACAGTGCTGGACAGCTTGCGCTCGGCTTATCCGAACGCCCGCATCGCGCACGCCTTCGCCTCGACCGAGGCGGGCGTGGCATTCGACGTGAACGACGGGCTGGCGGGTTTTCCGGCGTCTTTGCTCGGAAGCGCAGGCAGTGCCATCGAAATGAAAGTGCAAGACGGAACGTTGTGGATCCGCTCCGGCCGCACCGCGGTGCGTTATCTTGGCGGTGCCCCGTCGCCGCTGGCGGCGGGCGATGGCTACGTCGATACCGGCGATTTGGTCGAATTGATCGATGGCCGCTACTATTTTCGGGGTCGCAAGGGCGGAATCATCAACGTCGGGGGGTTAAAGGTCTACCCCGAGGAAGTCGAGTCCGTGCTCAATGCCGATCCTCGGGTGCGCATGTCGCTGGTGAAAGCGCGCCGCAATCCGCTGACCGGCTCCCTGGTCATCGCGGAAGTTGTGCTCTCCGACGGCGAAACGTCAATCGATGCGCAGAACTTGGAACAAGTGAAAAGCGATCTGTTGAGCGCCTGCCGCCGCACCCTCGCCGCCCACAAGGTGCCGGCACAGCTGCGTTTCGTGCCCGCACTGGAGCTCAGCGCCGCCGGCAAGCTGGTGCGCCCCGGTGCGTAACGTCATCGTCACCGGCGGCAGCCGGGGCTTGGGGCTGGCGATGAGCCGTGCGCTGGCGAGTTCCGGCTATCGAGTCATTGCGGTGGCCCGCAGCGTCAGCCCGGACCTCACCGCGGCTGCCGGTCAAGCGGCCGAGGACGCCCGTGGTGCAATCGAATTCAGGGCATGCGACTTGACCCGCTTGGACTTGATCGCACCGCTGGTGCGCGCGCTGCGCGCCGATTTCGGGCCTCTGTATGGCCTGGTCAACAATGCCGGACTGGGCACGAGCGGGATTCTGTCCAACATGCGCGATCAGGAAATACAGCGGCTGATTCAGCTGAACACCGTTTCGCCCATCGTGCTGTCGAAATACATCCTTCGCTCCATGATGTCGCAGCGTGAGGGCCGGATCATCAACATCGCTTCCATTGTCGCAGCGACCGGCTACAGCGGCCTGTCGGTTTACAGCGCGACCAAAGCCTCCCTGATCGGATTCACCCGATCGCTGGCACGCGAGGTCGGGCAGCTGGGGATCACGGTGAACGCGCTGGCCCCAGGATTCGTCGACACCGAGATGACCCATGAGCTCACCGATTCGCAGCGCGAGAAAATTGCACGCCGCAGCGCGTTGCATCGCATGCCTGAGCCGATTGATGTGGCGCGCAGCGTCGAGTTTCTCTTGGGCGACGGCGGCCGCAATATCACGGGCACCGTGATCACCATCGATGCGGGGAATACCGCCTGACCACCAGCCTCGCAATTGCCGCTTTAACCGCCTCGACGCCCTCGTAAAAACACCAAGCTACCCAGCAACAGTGTCAGTGCACTGACCGCGGAAGCCGGGTCAAATTCCGGCGCAGCCGTGACCGGCGTTACGGTAAAGCGAACGCGGCAGAAGTGGCCAATAAACAAAGAAGCGCAGCCACGGAAAATGCGGCGATCGCGCGACGAATTTCCATGTTGATCCCATCCATTGAGAGGTTATTGAGTAGTCTCCGCGACAGGCCCACGGCACCTGCATGAGGCGTGGCGTGTCACAAGCAACGTATATTCTTACTCATCCCTTGTGTCGAGAGATTTTTCACAGCATTTGCAAGATTGTCCCACCTCGTCCAAGCTTGGTCGCGTGGCCGTTGATTTTTCTGTCGTTATTCCAACCTTTCGGCGACCGGACCCGTTGCGAGAATCGATCGCCAGCGCCATCGGCCAGCGCGGCGTCACGACCGAGATTTTCGTGGTGGATGACAGCCCGGAAGGTTCCGCCGAGGATGTGGTCAAAGCCTTCGCGGATGCGCGGATTTCCTACGTAAAAAATCCTCAACCCACGGGCGGAAGACCGAGCGTGGTGAGGAATCTCGGCTGGCCGCTTGCCACGGGAAGTTTCGTGCACTTCCTCGATGACGATGACATCGTGGTCGACGGACACTACGGCGCCGTGAAATCCGCTTTCGAAACGCACCCCGGCGTGGGCCTCGTTTTCGGCCGGATCGAGCCCTTTGGTTCCGGACCGGCCTCGCAACTCGAACACGAACGCCGCTACTTTGCCGACGTTGCCCGCAAGGCCGCCGTGAGCGCCCGCTTCGGCGCCCGCTGGGCCTACACCGGGCTGATGTTGTTTGATACGGCGCTGCTGGTGTGCAGCGCTTCAGTCGTTAGGCGCGAGTGCGTCGCGGCGCTGGGCGGATTCGATCCTGAAATACGCTTGATGGAAGACGCGGATTTTCACGTGCGGGTCATACGCGAATTCGGCGCATATTTCTTGAATCAGACTGCCACCCATTATCGCGTCGGGGCCCCATCACTGATGCATTCCCCCACTCCCGCGCCATCACAGCAACAGGAAGTACTCGACGGCGGCCGCAAAATGCAAATGAAGTACCGCCATCAGCGCGGAATGCCGGAATTCTATGCACTGTCGCTATTGACGCGCGCGGTGCTGAAACGGCTCTGACTCAAGCTCAGAATGCCCACGCGATATCGCCTGCGGGCTTCGCGTGTCCGCGCCGTTATGTAAAGTGCGCCGTTTCGTACCTGGAAGTGCGCCGTTTGATGTATTGCCAGGCAGCGAACACAGCCCCGCTGCGTCTGACGCTCAGGCGTGCCTTGATTTCACCGCCGAATCCGTTCAGGAAGCGCGCAGCTCCGCTCGAATAAACGCCATCAAGATCGAAAATCAGTTGGCGCTCATGGGCGTATTTCACCGCGCACCAGAGCAGCAAATTTATTGAGCCGCCATCGCCGGCGTCAGGGCGGCGGGTCGACAACAGGTAATACATGGTCGTGCCGCTCCACACCAGGTACACCATCGCCGCCGGCGATCCGTCCTCGGCAAATGCCGCAAGAATTTCTCCGCAATTGCGAGACTTGCATTCCGCGAAAATTGCCGGAAAACGCTCGAAATCCACCACATTGGTGCGGCCGCGCGCCTGGATGTTTCGCAGATAAAATTCGGTAAATATGGCCGGATCGTCCACGCTGCGAGTCGCGTATTTCTGTTCGGCGCGCCGGACATGCTGCCTCGTCTTGAGGTGCATCGCGCTCCAGAGAGAGTCCAATTCTTTGCGGCAGTCGAGTTCAAACGTGTACAGGTGCCCGACCCGAAAGCCGCGATCCTGAAAGGCCAGCCCGTCCGCTACCGCCAGTCCTCCGTCCATCGCCGGATCGAACTGCTGCTCGAAATGAGTGAAGGGCGGCAATTTATCGATAAGCTCGCGCGCAATCGACAGCCGGTGGGTCAATCGTGTTTGAGGCTTCCCCGCGCCCGAATCTATCACCGGCCCCAGCAGATGCGTAAAAGGCGGCATTCGAGAAATTTGAAAGGGCCCGCGCTGTGTCGGCAGAAAGGGAAGGCGGCCCACGACCTTGCCTTTATCTTCGACGGTGACTTCTTGGTATTGCCCATTGGTAGCCGCGGTCAGCCACCAAGGTTCATGAAATATTGAATTCACTCTCTGCACCGCGGGCGCGTCCATAAGGCGTTGATCAGCGGTGAGAACGATCGATTTGCATGGCTACAGTGTGCCAGTACCAACAAGCAAAACAAGCATACAGGCGATATACCTGACCACATTATGTACGGATGAAAATGCCGCCCGCAGGCCGCGTGAGGGGGAGCGAAGACGGCGAATTAGCGCGTCGATTTGCTTCGCGCCACCACCTTGTCGAAGTCGTCCAGCATGTCCGACATGCCCTCTGTTCGAACGCTAAACGGCCAAATGTAACATCGACGTCGATCCCAGATTCCGCGTGTCTCATCAGCAAGACTCGACTTCTGCGAACGAAATCCAGCGGGTTCTCAATCCGGGGAAGGATGGTTGCTTCTACCATTCGGGGCAGCACTGCCCACGGGTATGCACTAGGTCGTTCGCTTAGCCCGGGTATTTACGGGGGTTTATTGGGTGGTTGATCGCGCCCCCTGCAACACTGCTGGCTGCACCAGTCGCCAACGATTTTGTTGATCCAAGAAGCCTTGCAAGCCAAGCCGCTGGCAACGATAGCGACGCTTACGCAGTCAACCGGATTCACCACCCCGACGGTGACTCAAGCACTGGGAGAATTGCAGAAGCTGGGGATCGTGCGTGAAACCACCGGCCGCGCGCGGGGACGAATCTTCGCTTATGCGCGCTATCTCGATGCGTTGAACGCGGAAACGCCGCTTGTGAGCGACCCATGACTTACCCCGCGATTCGCAAGGATGTTCGCCGTGTCGTTGCCAATCGGTTTTCCATTCAGCGTGCGGAGAATAGCTGACTCATTCTCCGCGTCATGCGCGGATAATGCACTTGCCAATGCGGAGAATAGAGAGCATTATTTCCGCATAAAATGCGGAGATTGAAATGTACATCTGGGAGCGCCCGAACTGGCCTGACATGACCTGGGATAGCGCCCACCTTGCCGCTCTGCTGGGGCAGGCCTCGCGCGAACAGGGCCGTCTGCTCGGCAGGATGCAGGATCTCGGCTTCGACCTGCGTCGTGAGGCCCAGCTGAACACGCTGACCGAAGACGTGGTCCGCTCAAGTGAGATCGAGGGCGAAAAACTCGACAGCGATCAGGTCAGATCCTCGATCGCACGGCGGCTCGGCATGGATGTTGGCGGGCTAGTGCCGGCCGACCGCGATGTCGAGGGCGTCGTCGAGATGATGCTCGACGCAACTACTAACTACGCGCAGCCCCTGACGGCCGACCGGCTATTCGGCTGGCACGCCGCACTCTTCCCAACGGGTCGAATCGGCCTCCAGAAAATCACCGTCGGCAACTGGCGGGATGACAGCGGCGGGCCGATGCAGGTTGTCTCGGGGCCGATCGGCCGGCAGAAGGTTCACTATGAAGCGCCGCCCGCCGCGCGCGTCCCGGAAGATATGGATCGCTTCCTAAGCTGGTTTGAGGCACCCGGCAAAATCGACCCGCTTCTCGTCGCGGGACTCGCGCATGCATGGTTCGTCACCATCCACCCTTTCGATGACGGCAACGGACGCATTGCGCGCGCGATCGCCGACATGGCGCTCGCCCACTCCGAACAAAGCACCCAACGCTTCTACAGTATGTCAGCTCAAATCCGCCGCGAGCGGAGCAACTACTACACGAGGCTCGAACGCACGCAGAAGGGTACCCTCGATGTTACGCCGTGGCAGGAATGGTTCCTTTCGTGCCTGCTCCGCGCGATCGAGGGCTCGCAAGACACTCTGGGCGCGGTGCTGGGGAAGGCGCGCTTCTGGGAACGCTTTGCGCAACAGTCGCTGAATGCGCGCCAAGTTAAGGTGCTGAACAGATTACTCGACGGCTTCGAGGGAAAGCTCACGACATCCAAATACGCCAAGCTCACCAAGGGCTCGCAGGACACGGCCTACCGTGACATCCTGGATCTCGTCGAGCGCGGCGCGCTGCGGAAGGACCCCAGTGGCGGGCGGAGCACGAGTTACTCGCTTATCTTGGGAGTCGAGCGGAAATGACACAAGCGCGGCACGAGATTTCCACTCGCCGCGGTCAGGAAAGCTACGACGCAGGAACTGTCGATTCTGTGAGCAGTTTTTTTGCAGCGTCGAAGGACGAACGAGAGAGTGGACTCGTGATGCGTGATGCGTTAGCATCTGATGCATGAGAACGACGCTCGACATTGCTGACGATGTGCTACAGGCCGCAAAGGAGCGGGCTAAGCGGGAACGCAAGACCATCGGCGAGATGATCTCCGAGTTAGCTCGGCGCGCGCTGACGACTCCGCAACAGCCGCTCGCCGTGAAGGAACCTAAAGCAGTTTATGGGCTTAAGCCGTTCGCGCGACGTGGCGGTATCGTCACCAATGAGTTGATCGACAAGCTTCGTGACGAAGATGCGTACTAGCGGCGCTCACCCAGGCTGGTCTCGTGCGCGCCATGCCGCCACAAGTGGGCTTGAGATCTGCGGACTTTAACAAGTGCGCGCACTGTTGGATGTCAATGTGCTGATCGCGTTGCTGGACTCCGATCATGCATCCCACGATTCGGCGATTAATTGGTTCTCGAAGCATGCGCGGGCGGGCTGGGCATCATGTCCTATAACGCAAAACGGTTGTATCCGTATCATGTCGAATCCGGGCTATCCAAACCCGTTACCAGTACAAGCTGTCATTGATCATCTAGCCGAGGCCTGCCAGCAAGATATCCATGAATTCTGGCCGGATGAAGTCAGTCTATTGGATTCGGATGTCGCAGACTCGACCCGAATTCATGGACCGCGGCAACTGACCGACATATACCTGCTTGCTCTCGCGGTTCAGCAGGAAGGGCGGCTCGTTACTTTTGATACCGGTATCCCGCTCGCCGCGGTCAGGAAAGCTACGACGCAGAATCTGTTGATTCTGTAATCAGCTTTTTTTGCAGCGTCGAAGGCCAAGACGCTCAGGCGCACGACAGTTCATGCGCCATCCAGGGCATTATATTGGCGCATAAATTGCTTAATGCGCCAACTAACGCTCATCAAAAACAATCTGGTGCCGTTGTCGTTCATCGACGTATCCGAGTCGGTCTACATCGATGGCTTGATTGGCGTATACGAACACACCCGAGTTGAACTGCTGCGCGATGTATTCGCCTGGGCCTACGAGCGGTCATGCCGCAGATGCAAAACGGTGCGTGATTCGCTCCCAGAGCCGGATCGATTTCGTCTAAAGTAAGGGTTTCCGGCCGGCGTC
>Ga0179592_10000010_pt1 | contig 88930 bp, 78 predicted proteins | sample CZODoug2_1_08_16_FD_148623 | JGI IMG/M metagenome (GOLD analysis project Ga0179592, IMG submission 148623) | Vadose zone soil fungal communities from Angelo Coast Range Reserve, California, USA - CZODoug2_1_08_16fungal (Illumina Assembly) | ecosystem: Environmental > Terrestrial > Soil > Vadose...
CCGCGCGCTTCGACATTCCGCCGGACTGGATCAAGGAAGCGCCCAAGGCCGCAAAGGGCGGCGACGACGAATTTACCTGTCCGAAATCATAGTCTGCGCCCCCAATTCAGAGTCTGAACTTGAGAGGACACCCTTGACCGAAGCAGCGCCGCATCACGTCGTCATCGTCGGCGCCGGCTTCGGTGGATTGGCCGCAGCCTACGGGCTCGCCGGCACCGCATCCCGACCTGGGTTGCGCATCACCATCGTCGACCAGCGCAACCATCACCTGTTCCAGCCTCTGCTCTACCAGGTCGGCACGGCGGTGCTCGCGACCTCGGAGATCGCCTGGCCGATCCGGCATCTGCTACGGCGGCGCAAGGAGGTGACAACCTTGCTCGCGGTGGTCAACGGGATCGACATCGACGGGCGCAACGTATTGTTCGAAGACGGCGCCGCCGTGCACTTCGACAGCCTGGTTCTCGCCACCGGCGCGCGCCACGCGTACTTCGGCCACGACGAATGGGAACCCTATGCGCCCGGACTCAAGACTCTCGAGGACGCCACCTCCGTACGCCGCCGGATTCTATTGTCGTTGGAGCGCGCCGAACGCGAGACCGATCCCGGACGCCGCGCCGCCCTTCTCACCTTCGTGATCGTGGGCGGCGGCCCGACGGGCGTCGAGTTGGCGGGCGCAATTGCGGAGCTGACCCATCAAAATTTGCGCGAAGACTTCCGATTGATCGATACGCGCAAGGCGCGAGTGCTGCTGATCGAGGCAGGTCCGCGCATCCTGTCCAGCTTCACGCCGGACATGTCCGCCTACGCGCAAACAGCACTGGAGCGTTTGGGCGTGGAAATCCAGCTGGGATCGGCGGTGACAGACTGCAACGAGCATGCCGTTACGTATGGCGGCCAGGTGGTGGCCGCCGACGTCATTCTTTGGGCCGCCGGCGTTCGTGCGTCGCCGGCCGCCGCATGGCTCGGCCTGCCGGCGGACAACGCCGGCCGAATGAAAGTCGAACCGGATTTGAGCGTCCCCGGACATCCGGAGATTTTCGTCATCGGGGACACCGCGACCATCAACGCCTGGCGCGGCAGTCCCGTGCCCGGCGTTGCGCCGGCCGCCAAACAGATGGGCCTGCACGTCGCGCAAACCATCAAGAGGCGGCTTCAGGGCGACCCGCGAAGCCGCCCGTTTCGCTACCGGAATTCCGGCAATCTCGCGACCATCGGCAAACGGTCGGCGGTGATCGACTTCGGTTGGATAAAAATCCGCGGCCGGTTTGCCTGGTGGATCTGGGGCCTGGCCCACATCTATTTTTTGATCGGCTTGCGCAATCGCCTGGCCGTCGCGTTGAGCTGGTTATGGATTTACGCCACCGGGAATCGCAGCGCCTGCCTCATCACCCAGGTCGACCACCGGCCGAAGTCGCGCTAGCCGGGCGGCACCGGCACCGTTAAAATCTCCGGCCGCCGCCCGTCGGCAGCAACGCACGATTCAAGGAGCACACGATGAGTACCACCACCGTCCCAATCGCCCTCGTCACCGGCGGCAGCCGCGGACTGGGCAGGAGCACCGCTCTACACCTCGCGAAGCACGGCACCGACGTCATCCTCACCTACAAAAGCGGCGGGGCCGAAGCCGAGGCAACCGTGGCGGAAATCGAATCCATGGGGCGACGCGCGCATGCGTTACCGCTCGATGTGGCCAAGAGCACGACCTTCGTCGAATTCGCGATTCGTCTGCGCGATGTTCTATCGGAGAACTGGCAACGCGATAAAGTGAACTTCCTGGTGAACAACGCCGGAATCGGCATTCACGCAAACTTCGCCGACACCACCGAGGCGCAGTTCGACGAGCTCGTGAACATCCACTTGAAGGGCGTCTTTTTCTTGACTCAGAAGCTGTTGCCGCTGCTGGCCGACGGCGGCCGCATCGTCAATATCTCGAGCGGCCTCTCCCGCTTTGTCTTGCCGGGATATTCAGCCTATGCGGCGATGAAAGGCGCCATCGAGGTCTTGAGCCGCTACATGGCCAAGGAACTTGGGCCCAGGGGCATCGCCGTGAACGTGGTGGCGCCGGGAGCCATCGAAACCGATTTCGGCGGCGGAATGATCCGGGACGATGCTCAGGTCAACGCGATGATCGCCTCGCAGACGGCCCTCGGCCGGGTCGGCCTGCCGGACGACATCGGCGGCGTCATCGCGTCCCTGCTGTCGTCCGAGAATGGCTGGATCAACGCGCAGCGCATCGAGGCGTCGGGCGGGATGTTTCTGTAGCGGCCCCACGCCGGTCGCGGCCACGAGAAATACTCAGACAGGCTCCTGGCTACGAAAAGGCCTGGATGCCGGTTTGCGCCCTTCCCAAGATGAGCGCGTGGATGTCATGCGTGCCCTCGTAGGTGTTGACGACCTCGAGATTCACCAGATGACGGATGACCCCGTATTCGTCCGAGATGCCGTTTCCGCCCAGCATGTCCCGCGCCGCGCGTGCAACATCGAGCGCCTTGCCGCAGGAATTGCGCTTGAGCATCGACGTGATTTCGACCGCGGCGGTGCCCTCGTCCTTCATGCGTCCCAGCCGCAGGCACGCCTGAAGAGCCAGTGTGATCTCCGTCTGCATGTCGACCAACTTCTTCTGGATCAACTGATTCGCGGCGAGCGGGCGCCCGAATTGCTTGCGATCGAGTACGTACTGCCGTGCGGTGTGCCAGCAACTCTCCGCCGCGCCCAGCGCGCCCCACGAAATGCCGTACCGAGCGGAATCCAGGCACGTAAACGGCCCCTTCAACCCCGTCACGCCGGGCAGCAGGTTCTCCTCGGGGACGAACACGTTATCCATGACGATCTGGCCGGTGGTCGAGGCGCGCAGCCCGACCTTGCCGCGCAACACCGGAGCCGACAGTCCCTTCCAGCCCTTCTCGAGAATGAAACCGCGAATCACGTCATCGTCGGTCTTTGCCCATACGACGAAGACGTCGGCGAACGGGCTGTTCGAGATCCACGTTTTGGATCCGGTCAGATGAAACCCGCCACCGGTACTGCGCGCACGCGTGACCATGCTGCCGGGGTCGGAGCCGGCATCGGGTTCCGTCAAACCGAAGCAGCCGATGAGTTCGCCGCGCGCCAACGGCGGCAGGTACTTTCGCTTCTGAGCCTCGGTGCCGAATTGATGGATGGGTAACATGACCAGTGAAGACTGCACGCTCATCATCGAACGATATCCCGAGTCGACCCGTTCGATCTCGCGTGCGATGAGGCCGTAGCTGACGTAATTGAGTCCCGCGCCGCCGAAGGCCTCGGGAATGGTCGCACCCAAGAGCCCGAGGCCGCCCATCTCGCGGAACACGGACGGGTCCGCCAGTTCTTCGCGGAATGCCTGCACGATCCGCGGCGCCAGGCGTTCCTCGGCATATACGCGCGCGGCGTCCCGGATCATGATTTCTTCCGACGTCAACTGCGCTTCGAGCAACAGCGGATCGTCCCAATGAAAGCTCGTACGTGCCATATTCCAGCCCTTCAACCCACCTGGCGCGAGCATCGCACAATCGGGCGCCAGTGTCTCCGGCTTGAATTTCGAGGAATTCCGTGAGCAATGCCCTATCGCACGTCAGCGTGCTCGATTGGTTGCGTATATTGGCCGGACCGCGGGCGGATTTTACGACGCCCGGGATCATCACCGCTTCCCGGCAATCAGCGTGTTTTCGATTCGTCGATCGGGTATGAACCACAGCAGCGCGACCAGCAGATACACCGCCTGTGCGAGGAGCGGCGACCGGAATGCCGACGCAATCCCCGCCGCATACAAGAGCGGCGAGACTTTCCCTTTCCAATCGCCGCCCACCGCCTTCTTCAAGATCGAATTCGCTCCCTGCGAGGCGATGATGAGCTGTTGCAGAATCCAGTAAGCGACCGCGGCCATCAACAGGACCACACCGTACAACGCGGCGGGCGCAGAAGCCAGGTAGTTCTCCCCCACCCAAGCCGTCGTGACGGGGAACAGCGAGAGCCAGAACAGGAAGTGAAGATTGGCCCACAGAATGCGCCCGGTGACCGCATGGGTTGCATGGAGCATGTGGTGATGATTGTTCCAATAGATGCCGACGTAGACGAAGCTCAAGACGTAGCTCAACAGCACCGGGATGAGCGGGATCAGCGCACCCAAGGTCTCACCGTGCGGGACTTTGAGTTCCAACACCATGATGGTGATGATGATGGCGATGACGCCGTCGCTGAACGCTTCCAGTCTGCCCGAACTCATCACGGGCTCCCGCTCACTCATTTGGAATCTCCCTCCGGTACGCTATGCTTCCTGCACCATGATAAAGCCATTCGGTACATGGCTCGCCGCCATCGGCCTAGGTTCACTTCACAGCGCCGGCGCTTGGGCCGCCGCGCCGCTGCCGCCGGACGCCGACCGGCAGCTGGCGCGGGATATGCTGAAGACCCTGATCGAAATCAATACCACGCACGCCCATGGCTCGACGGAGGCGGCCAAGGCGATCCAGACATGGGCATTGAGCGCGGGATTCTCGCCGGGCGATGTGGTATTGATCGCGCCTCCGGACCAGCCGACCAAGGGCAACGTCATCGTTCGTTACCGTGGAAAGCGCCCCGGAAAGCCGGTGCTCCTCCTCGGTCATCTCGACGTGGTGGAGGCGAAGCCCGAGGACTGGTCGCTGGATCCGTTCGCGCTCACGGAGAAGGACGGCTTTTTCTACGGACGCGGCACCATCGACATGAAGGACGGCGATGCGGCGCTCGCAGAATCATTGATCCGCCTGAAACGGGAGCGATTCGTACCGGAACGCGACATCATCGTAGCCTTCACCGCGGACGAAGAAGCCGGCGGCGATTCGAACGGACCTGCGTTCCTGCTCAAGGAGCATCGCGATCTGATCGATGCCGGCATGGCGATCAATCTCGACGGCGGCGGCGGAAATCTGAAAAACGGCGTGCCGTTCTACTTCGAGGTCGGAACGAGCGAGAAGACCTATGTCACGTACACCCTGGAAAGCACCAGTCCGGGGGGACACGGTGCGCTGCCCGGACCCGACAATGCGATTTACCGGCTGGCCGACGCCTTGAGCCGCCTTGAGGCTTACAAGTTCCCGGTGATGCTGACCGCGACCACGCGCTTAAGCTTCCAGGCGCTCTCCGTCGTGGATCCAGGCCCGGCAAGCGCCGACATGAAAGCCGTCGCGGGCACCCAGCCGGACCTGGCCGCCGAGCGTTTGAGCCAAAACGTGCGATCGAACGCTCTGCTTCGCACCACCTGCGTCGCAACGCTGATTTCGGGCGGCGATGCCGAAAATGCATTGCCGCAGCGGGCGCGGGCCACCATTCAATGCCGCATGATGCCGGGCGACACCGAGGCCAATGTCCGTGCCCAGCTCTTAGGCGCGCTCAACGATCCGGCCGTCCGCGTGACGCTCGATGCACCGCCCATCGTCAGCCCGGAGTCCCCGCCGACACACCAAATCATGGAAAAGATCACCGTGCTGGTGCACTCAATGTGGCCGGGCGTGCCCGTCATCCCGACCATGGCGACCGGCTTCAGCGACGACCGACGAACCCGCAATGCGGGAATTCCCAGCTATGACGTGAACGGCATCTTTCAGGACGTCGATGAAAACCGCGCCCACGGTCGCGACGAACGGGTGGGGGTGCGAGCCTTCGACGAGAGCGTCGAATTCACGTACCGGCTCCTCAAGACCATGGGCCGTTCCAATTGACCTCAACGCACCGCGGCACCCGGGTGCCGGTCCGCCTGCCCAACCCGGGAGCCGTGCTCATACGCGTAGTTGCGGGTGAATTCCGCCCCCAGCAAGAATATCTGCGCCGAGTAGTACATCCACAGCAATAGAACGAGGAACGAGCCGGCAACTCCGTAGGCCGAGGCCAAAGCGACTCTGCCGAGGTAGACGACGATCAGCCATTTGCCCGCCGTGAACAGCACTGCAGTCACCAGCGCGCCCACCCAGACGTCGCCCCAGGCTATCGTCTCGCGCGGTACATATTTGAAGATCATCGCAAACAGGATCGTCGCCATCGCGAAACCCAGCAGCACGTCCAGGGTCAACACCAGGCCGTGCCATTCCGCGATGAAGCTGCCGGCCCAGCTGCCCAGTCCTTCCAAAGCGGCACTCGCGACGAGGGACACGAGCAGCAGAAACCCAATCCCGAGCACTAAACCGAAGGAGAGCAGGCGCGCGCGCAATGCATGCCAAAGTCCTTCCACCACGCTGCGCGACGGCGTCCGCCAAATCCGATGGAGCGCGCTCTGCAGTTCCGCGAACACACTGGTCGCGCCCACGAATACCGCGATGAGTCCCACCACCGTCGAAAACGCGCTCGTGCCGCCGTACTTCGCGCTTCCCAGGAGACCACGGACTGCCTCGGCTCCGGCATCGCCCAACAAGATTCGCAATTGCGCAAGGATGTCTTGTTGCACGATGTCGGATCGGATGAACTCTCCCGCGACCCAATTGAAGATCAACAAGATGGGTGCGATCGCGAACAGCGTGTAGAAGGCAATGGCGGCACCCATGCTCGGCGCATCATCCTTGAACCAGGACACCAACGACTGGCGGATCACTTGACGGAGTTCGGTCGCCCGCAATTTCGTATTCACTGCGTTATTATGTCGCAAGCCCATCCGCGGCAAACTGATGCTTGCCGTCGGCTTCGTCCTACAAGCCTTGCGTGGCCCCGGCGCTGTGGTTGTCGGAGGTTTTACCGCATAGTGGTTTTCAGAAAATGGGGGTGAAGAGCAATCCGATGCCAACTGGCCTACATTTGAAGAAAGAGGACAGCTTGTTGGTCGACGCCCCGGTCGGGGGCCGCAGCGAGAAGCCCAAAGTGACGGCCGTCCGTGTTCTGGTTGCGGGCGCGATCGGACTGCTGCTGTATTTTGCCCACGTCGCCTTCGTCCCGATCGCGCTTGCTTGCCTGTTCGCCCTCGTGCTCTCCGGTCCCGTGGAGATGCTGCACGGACTGCACGTGCCGCGCAGCGCGAGCGCCGTGCTGCTCATGCTCATTCTGTTGGGGATGGTAGCGGGCATTTCCGACATGCTGTACGAACCGGCACAGCATTGGTTCGCGGAAGCCCCTCGCACCGTGAAAATCATCGAGAAGAAGATTCGTCCCCTTGCGCAATTCATGAATCGCGTCGAGGCCTTGCGTAATTCCGCCGGCAACATGGGGGCCGCGCCGCGCCCGCAGACTCAGGCATCGGCGAGTCCGCCCGAGGAGACCGCACCGTTCATGCTGCTAGATGCCACGCGAGGGGTGCTGCTCCGCACCCTCACGCTGATCGTTTTGACGCTGTTCCTCCTTGCCGGCGGGCCGCCGATGCTCGCTCGGATGACGTCGGCGCTGGTGAGCGATCTCGAGTCCGCTCATGTCTTGAGCGTGATAGAACACGTCAGGCGCGAGGTCGGCCGGTTTTACGTGACCACATCGCTCATCAATGTGGGGCTGGCGCTCGCGACCGGATGCCTCATGATGTTATGCGGCATGCCCAACCCATTTCTCTGGGGTACGATCGCCGGCCTCCTCAACTTCATTCCCTATGCGGGCCCCACCGCGACGCTGGTCCTCCTGTCGCTGGTCGCCGTCGTCTCGTTCGATGGACTGGCTCACGTGGTGTATGTGGCCGGTAGTTTCCTGGGATTGACCATCATCGAAGGACAGGTGATTCAACCTCTCCTGGTCGGCAGGCGTCTGCAGCTGAATCCCATGCTGGTATTTCTTTCCCTCTGGTTTGGCGGCCTGTTTTGGGGAATCGCGGGTATCATTCTCGCGACACCCGCGTTGGTCGCGTTGAAAGTCGTCGCCAAGCGCTCCTCGGGCAGCAAGCCGCTGGCCGACTTCCTCAGTCCCGGCGACGCGATTCAGGTTGACGCGGAGCCCCTCTAGTCCTACAAGAACATAAGACCTTCTCCTACACCGTTGCTGCGTTGCGTCACCACACAATTGTGGGTCGGTAGCCGCGGCAGGGATCGCTAGTTCAATGCACATTATCACCGCGATCGTATTATCCATCGGCGCATTGGCCTTCCTTCTGTTGGGACTGATCCGGGTACTTCACGACCTGTTGGAGCGGGGCCCCTACGACGCGCCGCTCGTCGAGGAATCACCCCGCCAAGAGAACCCTGCGGCGTGGCCTGCGGACGGAGAGCCCAGGCGAAACGAAATCTGCCGCTAGAAATCCGTCCGTCGCTGGATTTCTAGTCGCTAGATTTCGATTTGGCGCGCGATTTCGACGACGTTGGCGGGGGCGAGGTTGAACCGGTCGACGACCTTCACCGAGTTGCGGTATAGGAATGCGAACAGGGCCATGCGCCAGCCCTTGAGCGCGGGCTTGACCGGCTTCGACACCACCAAGTCCCGCGTCCCGACGAACATGGCCTCGTCCAGACGGATGGCGGAATCCAGCCCCTGAGCCTGACTGAGCGCCACCATGAGGTCTGGTATCTCGAAGAAGCCGAATCTCGCGACGACGCGCCATAGGCCTTCGCCGACGTTCTCAACGAGCGTGCATTTCGGCCCGAAGACACGCGGCGCGTTTTCGAATACGACGCTGAGCGCGATGGCGTGCCGCGGCAGGACGCCGACGAATCGGGCATGATCCATGATGAGCTTGGAAACTTTCTGCGTGCTGCGGGTCAGAAAAACCGTGGTGCCGTGCACCCGAGGTATGAGTCCCTTTTTCAATTCGGACAGAAATTGCTCGCCCGGCTCGGCAGAACCCGTCAGCGTCGCTTTGATGGCATCCACGCCGATGCGCCAGGTCACCATGATGCAGAAAAGAATCGCGGCAAAGGTCAACGGGAGCCAGCCGCCCTCCGCGATTTTCCAGAGATTTGCAACGAAAAAGCTGCTGTCCACCACGAGAAAGAACCCCGCCACGGCGCACGCGGCCGGCAGCGGCCACCGCCACCGGTCGCGCATGGCGCGAAAGAGAAGCACCGTGGTCAACAGCATGGTGGTGGCCACGGCGGTGCCGTAGGCGCCCGCCAAACGATCCGAGCTGCCGAACGCTATCGTGGTCGCGACCGTCGCCGCCATCAGCAGCCAGTTGACCACCGGCACGTAGATCTGGCCGTAGACTCGATCCGAGGTCTGACGGATGGAAACGCCCGGCAGCCATCCCAGCTGCATGGCTTGCCGCGTCATCGAGAAGGAACCGGTGATGATGGCCTGGCTGGCGATGATGGTGGCGACGGTCGCCAGCGCCACGAGCGGGTAGATCGACCACGATGGGGCGATTTGAAAAAAAGGATTGCCGGACACTGAGCCCTTGTCCATCAAATACGCGGTCTGACCCGCATAACTCACCAGCAACGCGGGCAACACGACCAGGTACCACGAACGGCGAATCGACGCCCTGCCGAAGTGCCCCATGTCTGCGTACAGCGCCTCGCCGCCGGTTATGCACAGGAATACGCCGCCGAGGACCAGTATCCCGGAGCCGCCCGAATGGCGCAGAAACTCCACCGCGTAACGCGGATCAAGCGCGGCCGCGACGGAGGGGTGTCGAGCGATCGCGGCCATGCCGAGAGCCGCGATCACCACAAACCAGAGCAGCATCACCGGCCCGAAGGCGCGGCCGATTTTTTCGGTGCCGAAGCGCTGCGCGGCGAACAGCCCGATCAGAATGACCACTGCCATCGGCATGATGAACGGCTTGAAGGAATCGGTGACGACGTTGAGGCCCTCGAGCGCGCTCAAAACCGATATCGCCGGAGTGATGACGCCGTCCCCGTAGATGAGTGCGGCTCCCAGCAAGCCCATGCTGGTCAGCACCCTGAAGCCCCGGGCGAATCCGTTCGCCCCGATCAGAGACATCAACGCCAGGATGCCGCCTTCGCCGTGATTGTCGGCGCGCATCACGAAAACACAATACTTCACCGAGATCGTGATGATGAGCGTCCACACGATCGAGGACAGGATCCCGAGCGCACTCTGCGGCGTGAACTGACCGCCCGTCGCCTGAACCACCGTCTGCAGGGTATACAAGGGACTTGTGCCGAGATCGCCGAATACCACCCCCAGCGCGGCGAAGCTTGCCAAGCGTGCCTGTGAATCGTCCGCTTGACGGCTCGCCGAATCGTCCACCGCCGTGGAATTGCTGCCCATGATTTTTCTGCCCCGGAGTACCCAAGCCTTACCTTACTGGGTCCCGCCTACCATGTTCCATGGATTTCCGATCCTTCGCCTTACTCAGCTGCCCGGCCAGTCAGCCGGGATCGACGGCCACCTCATTCGAGCGGTGACGAATATCGCGGTCGCGCAGGTCGCGCCCAGCGCGCTTCTTGCGCGACCAGCCTGCGCTCCGCCCCGCCGGGTTGTAGACTGGATCAAAGGGATTCAAGCGGAGAACCTCGGTGCTCGTGAGCAGGCGATCCTTCATGGCCGGGTTGGGCGCCGCCACGGCGGTCCCGGGCGCTGTGCTGCCGGGTGCGATGCGCGCATCGGCCGAGTCGCGATATCCGGATCTACCCGGATATTTTTTTTTCGATGCCGCGGAAGCGAGATTCATCGAGGCTGCCTGCGAGCGCTTGATTCCAGCCGACGCATCCGGCCCCGGCGCGCTGGACGCCGGCGTCGCGGAGTATGTGGACTCGCAGCTTGCCGGTCCCTGGGGTGCCGGAGAGCAGTCCTATCGCAGCGGCCCGTGGCAGCCGGGGACTCCCGCGCACGACCACTGGCCATCGTTCAAGCCGGCGCAGTTGTTCCGAACGGCCCTTTCCGCCATCCGCCGTGACCTGGCAGGGCGCGGAGTTCCCTGCGAAGTCAAATTCGGTGAATTACCCGCCGACGTACAGGAAGCCTATCTTCGGTTTCTCGAGGCCGGAGGGGCGGATTTGGACGGCGTGCCTTCGGCGATTTTTTTTCGTTTGCTCCTGACGATGACCGTCGAGGGCTTCTTCAGCAATCCCCGTCACGGCATTTCGCGGGACCGGGTAAACTGGCGGATGCACGGTTTTCCCGGCGCCCTGGCGATCGCGTCATCGACCGCAGGCAGCGGACCGCCGCGCCAGGAAACCCGACGCCAGATCCCACAGCCATCGTTGGATTGACCGCACCTCCGCCGGAGTCGGCCGGCGCAGCAGCAACTCGTCATTCGGAAAAACCAATCGAATCAACAGCGCGGATTTCACGACACGGTAGAAGTCCGTGGCGTCCACACGCCGGAAATGCCGGGACCCGACCCCGGCGTTCAGCAGCGCCCGCAGCCGCGCGTGCATGGCCGCGAGCGGCCCGGCCGAGAAATTGTCCTCGAAAGACCCGCCCGCCGCCCGTTTCACGTATTCCATGCCGCCATCCGGCGTTGCAAAGTCGACCAGCGCCAGGCGCACGTACGCGGGGTGAAACATCTTGAATTCGACGAAGCGATTCAAATTCGCCCGCAGCGCCGCGACCGGCCGACGCGTGCCGGACGACTCGAACTGAGCGCCCAGCAGCGAGACGAAGCGTCGCGATACCTCGACCAACACGTCGTCGCGGCTCTGGTAGTGCTTGTAGATGGCGGGAACCTTGAGATCGAGGCGGTCGGCCACATCGCGCAATTTAAAGCCGTAGACACCTTTAATGGCAATCAACCGCTCGACTTCGTCTAATATCCGATCGCGGGTGGGCACGGGCGCGCGGGGTCGTTTCATCCTACCTTCCATGTAAGCAATTTGACAAAAGGAGACTCTGGCAGATCCGGGCCCGCATCTCAACATGACGCTTAGGCTTGCGCAAAGCATGGGTCGTGAGCTAGCGTCTAAAAGGTTAATCGGCTTAACCATCGGGGAATTCATGATGCATTTACGGACTCGGTTTGCGTCGCGCGGCGGCGCCGTGCATTGCGTGTGCTGGCGTTGAGGCGCGATCATGTCAAATCCTGAGCGGCTGTCGCGCCGCGCCTTCGTGGTCGGTACTGTCGCCGCCGCGGTCTCGGTTGCGGAGGGCACCGCCCCTGGGGACTCCAAGCGGTCGGCGACTTTACCGCTCACCGAGTTGAGCGCGTGCGACGCTGTCCAGAGCATGGTGCGAGGCGAGCTGACGGCCGAGCGATATGCCGGTGCGCTGCTGGCGCGATGCGAATCGCAGCGCGCACTCAACGCCTTTATTACGTTGGAGCCCGAGCGGGTACTGGAACATGCCCGCGCCTGCGACCGGCAACGCCGCAGCGGCGCGAAGCTCGGACCGCTATTCGGTCTGCCCATTCCGGTCAAGGACAGCGTGAATACCCGGGATTATCCGACGACCGGAGGAACGCCGGCGCTGCGGCATTTCCGGCCGGCGCAAGATGCACCGGTGGTCGCGTCGCTGAAGGGCGCCGGCGCCATCGTGCTGGGCAAGACCAATTTGCATGAACTGTCCTTCGGGTGGACCACCAACAATCTCGCGTTTGGCCCGGTTCACAATCCCTACGATGATAAGCGCATTCCCGGGGGAAGCAGCGGCGGCACGGCCGCGGCGATTGCGGCGCGGCTCGCGCCCCTCGGGGTGGCCGAAGATACCGAAGGATCCATTCGAGTGCCGGCGGCTTTCTGCGGCATTGCCGGTTTCCGGCCCACGACCCGGCGGTACTCGACCAAGGGCTGCGTGCCCATCTCGTCGCTGTTCGATCAGGTCGGACCGCACGCCCGGACCGTGCAAGACTTGGCCCTATTCGATTCGGTCGCGGCCGGCGACCCATCTCCTCTCGCGGCCAAGCCGTTGCGCGGCGTGCGTCTCGGCGTGGTCCGCGACTATTGGTTTGTGGATTTGCACCCCGAGGTCGAAAAGATTGCGGATGAAGCGCTGGCGCGGCTGCGCGAAGCCGGAGCCGTGCTCGTGGAGGGAACGATTCCCGGCCTGGCGCACCTCATCGACCTCACGACGGACCCGGTGCAAAATCACGACGTCCGCCCGGAACTCGCCCGGTACTTGAAAGAGTACGGCGCCGGCTTGCGCGTGGAAGAACTCATCGCCCGCGCAAGTCCGGATATCCGGGAGATCTTTCGCACGGATGTCATGCCGGGCGGCGTCAATGTCGTTTCCGAAGCCGCCTATGCCGCCGCTCGCGACCAGCATCTCCCGGCGCTCCGGCGGCTATTTCAAGAATATTTCTCGCGCGCGCAAGTCGCGGCCATCGTGTTCCCGGCCACCCTCGTGCCGCCGCCGTTGATCGGCGAGGAGACCACATTAACTGCCGGCGGCGGCCGGAGCCTGCCCTTCGAGGTCGCCGTGGCGCGCAACATTGCGCCGGGGAGCACCGCGGGCCTTGCGGGCCTGGTGCTTCCCGCCGGACTCAGCAGCGGCGGTTTACCGATTGCCGTCGAGTTCGACGCGCCCGCGGCATCCGACCGCGCCTTGCTGGCTCTCGGCTTGAGTCTCGAACGCGCGCTGGGACCGATCGCGCCGCCCAAGAGCAGCTATTGATTTTTCGCCGAAGCCCCGCTGCTCGACGGCGCGTCATACCGTTGCGCATCGCCGCGGGAGCGGGCGCGCTGATTTGCGGCGCGGCACAGGCGGCTGCACCGCTCGCCGCAGAATCCACGACCGGCATGGTCGTCAGTGCACAACACCTCGCCTCCGAAGTCGGCGCCGGAATCCTGCGAAACGGCGGCAACGCCGTCGACGCGGCGGTCGCGGTGGGCTACGCGCTCGCGGTCACCCATCCGTGCTGCGGCAATCTCGGAGGTGGCGGTTTCATGACCATTCATCTCGCAAGCGGCAAGGACACCTTCATCAACTTCCGAGAAAAGGCGCCGCAAGCAGCCAAGTGGAACATGTTTCTCGATTCGGCGGGCCATGCGATCGCGGACAAGAGCCTGAATGGGTTTCTGGCCGCCGGCGTGCCGGGGACTGTGCTCGGGCTCGAAACTGCCCGTGAAAAATACGGCACGCTGCCGCGGGCAACGCTTCTGGCGCCTGCCATCCGGCTTGCCGAACAGGGCTTCGTCCTCACCCGCGGTGACATCGACGTGCTCGAGGTCGGAACCGACGCGTTTCGCAGCCAACCCAACGTTGCAGCAGTGTTCCTCAATCACGGCGGCCCATTCAAGCCCGGAGATCGCCTGACGCAATCGGATCTCGCCGCCACGCTCCGAGCCATCAGTGACGGCGGAGCTCGCGCGTTCTACCACGGCCCCATCGCCGCCGCGGTGGCCGACGCGAGCAAGGCCCATGGGGGCCTGTTGACGGCGGCCGATTTCGCCGCCTACACGGTGACCGAGTCTCCACCGGTAACGTGCGCCTATCGAGGATATACGATCATGTCGGCACCCCCGCCGAGCTCCGGGGGCGTCACCCTGTGCGAGATGCTGCGCATTCTGGAACCTTATCCCCTGCGCAATCTGGGTTTCCATTCGAGCCGGTCGGTGCACTACCTGACGGAAGCGATGCGCTACGCATTTCGCGATCGCAACCAATATCTGGGCGATCCGGCGTTCATCGACAATCCGACCGATCGCTTGATATCGGACGCCCATGCCGCAGCGATCAGGTCCCGCATAGCGGCGCAGCATGCAACTCCTTCGGGGGCCCTGGCCGGCGACATAGATCCCGCCGAACACGCAATGACCACTCACTATTCCATCGTCGATGTCGAGGGCAATGCGGTCTCGGTGACCTACACCATCAACGACGACTTCGGCGCCAAAGTCATTGCCGGCGACACCGGTTTCTTCCTGAACGACGAAATGGACGATTTCACGGCAAAACCCGGCGCCGCCAATCTATTCGGCCTGGTACAGGGCAAGGCGAACGCCATAGCGCCCGGCAAGCGGCCGTTGAGTTCCATGACGCCCACCATCGTCCTCAAGGACGGCAAGCCCGTGTTGGTGGTGGGGACCCCCGGCGGATCCCGCATCATCACCACCGTGCTGGAGATTCTCGTCAACGTGATCGACCACGGCATGAGCCTTCAAGAAGCGATTGACGCGCCCCGCATTCATCATCAATGGCTGCCCGACACCTTGGCAGCCGAGCCGTTCGCACTCTCGGCCGATACCACCACGGCGCTAACGCGCATGGGCTACCGCGTGGTGCCTTTGGAAGTCTGGGGTGCCGGCAATGCGGCGGAAGGCGTCGGGGTGGCCCCGGCGGATCCGGCCCTTGCCAAGTCGCTCGGGTTTCCGCGGCCCGGCGTGTTGTACGGTGCCAGCGATGCCCGCGCTCCCGCCGGCGCAGCCGTGTCGCCGTGACTTGCGGCGTTGTCGCCTCCTGATTGGGTGCATACCCAACTGCGTCGGCTCCGCCACACCTTTCGGGGAAATCTGCCGCGGTCGCGGCCACGCGAAATACTCAGACAGGCTCCCAGGCTTGCGGCTTTCGTTACGCCGCTTGCTGCATTGCACTTGTTACGCTTGCATCAATTGGGCAGGATATCGGTTGACGGTGGACGTTGCCATCGACCGGTTCCGACAGGAAATAAAGAAATGGACAAATTGGAGAAGCTCGACGAGTTGATCGATGGCGCGGAGGAATTGCTCATACAACTTGCGGACGCGCATGATCCCAACATCCAACGGCTTCGCGACCGCGTCGATCACGCCATCGCCGACGCCACGCGCACGCTCTCGAGGCAGGACGACGAAGCATCGCTGCGGCTCCGCGACATCGCGAACTCGGTCGACGACTATGTTCGCGACTATCCATGGCTTGCGCTCATCACCGGCGCCTTGGTCGCAGGCGCCGTGGCGTTTATCGCCGGCGCCGCCGTGGGAAGTAAGAGACGCTCCTCGCGCGACACGGAGTGACCGCGGCGATTCCCAAGGATTCATCCGTCCGTTAGGCTTGACGCGTGAGCATGCATGAATTTTTCGCGACCCATGTCTATACATCGAACCTCCAAAGAGGCGGCTCGCGGGATCTCAACCGACAGCTTCTTAACGAGGGCCGGCAACTCAGGGATGACGACGCTGCCGGTCGCCGTTGGTCGGCAAAAAACTATCGCTGCGGCTACACATCGTACGGTTCATCCCATCAGCTGCATCGGATGTCGCCGACGTTCCAGGATTTGGAACGCCGGTTGAAGCGTCATGTCAAGGCCTTCGCGGCGGCCGTCGAGTGGGACCTTACGGGCCGTGAACTTGCGATGACGGATTGCTGGCTCAACATCATGTCGCGGAACGCGGTGCATGGGCTGCACCTGCACCCGCTCTCGACGTTGAGCGGCACGTACTACGTGCATGTGCCAGCGGGATCTCCCGGCATCAAATTTGAGGACCCACGGCTCGACCGCTACATGGCTGCGCCCCCTCGATCGGTGCGCGCTCGGCCCGAGAACCGGCCGTGGGTCACCCTGCCCGCCGTGGCCGGACAGGTGGTTCTGTTCGAGAGTTGGCTGCGCCACGAGGTGGCTTCCCACCCAACGGCTGCCGAACGCGTCAGCGTGAGCTTCAATTACAACTGGTTCTAAGGTGAATTACGGGCGAAGTCGCGGGGGGCACACTGCTAGAATCGCCCCTTGACATCCACCGCGCCCTCGAGGGGGCTCAGGCCATGCGAGAAAATGCGATAAACGTACAGAAATGCGCAATGTGCGCGTCGCTCTCCCCTCTCCCAACTGAGGCTGGAGTATTTCGCGAGGAACTCTTATGACCGACCGAACGACGCGCACCGCGGATGCCACCATGGCGGTGTATCTGGACCTGGAGAACATTGCGCTCGGCGCGCGGGACGCCAAATACCCGAGCTTCGACATCGAAAAGGTGTTGGCGCGTCTACTGCTCAAGGGTCACATCGTCGTCAAAAAGGCTTACTGCGACTTCGACCGGTACAAGGACTTCAAGCGCGGTCTGCATGAGGCGGCCTTCGAACTCATCGAAATCCCCCACGTGCGTCAATCCGGCAAGAACTCCGCGGACATCCGCATGGTCGTCGATGCGCTCGATCTGTGCTACACGAAGGGACACGTCGATACGTTCGTCATCCTCAGCGGCGACTCGGACTTCTCTCCGCTGGTCAGCAAGCTGCGTGAGAACGCAAAGACCGTCATCGGCGTCGGCGTCAAGAATTCGACCTCGGACCTGTTCCTGAACAACTGCGACGAGTTCATCTACTACGATGATCTGGTCCGGAAAGAACCATCCAAGGTGCGCCGCCGCAGCGCATCAACGGCGCCACGCCAATCTGCGCAGACGGCGGACAGCGCGCCCGCGGAAAGTGCGCCGCCCGAGAACAAGGGCCCCGACCTCACCGATGCGCTCGACCTGGTGGTCGAAACTCTCGAGGCCGTCATCGAGGAGCGTGGCGAGAATGAGCCGATCTGGGGTTCCATGATCAAGCAGGCCATCAAACGCCGTCACCCGGGCTTCAACGAGCGTGCCTACGGCTTTCGGTCCTTCAACGATCTATTGGCGGATGCTCAGAAACGCGGTCTCCTGACGTTGCGGGCGGACGAAAAATCCGGAGGCTACACCGTCCGAACCGCCGACAGAACCCCTCCTGCCGACAGGGCCCCCAGTCGCTGACCGAACCTTGAACTTGAGTCCTGCCGCCCTCACTCAATAGGTTCACGAGCGACCGCGGAAGCAGGACCATGAATTCACAGCGTAGAAAATCTTGGATGTGGGCCGAAGCATGTGCTCGCCTCGATGAGGCGGAGCGCCGGCATCGCCGTTTCTTCGACCTGCTCGCCGTCCCTTCCGCCCCGCCCGTATGGGAACCGCCCGCAAACATCTTCTCGTTGGGCGACGAATTGCACGTTTCAATCGCCCTGCCCGGCGCCCGGGCGGAAGACGTCGTGGTGCAGATCGCCTCATCCGGTCTTCTGATTGAAACCACGGTGCCGCCGCCGGTTTTTGCGGTCGGCATGCATGTCGTCCGTCTGGAAATCCCCTATGGACGAATGCGACGGCGAATCGACTTGCCGCCCGGACGTTATGCGCTGCGTGAAAATCGATTTGAAAACGGTTATTTGTTTCTCCGCCTCGCGGGGTCGATCCTATGAACACTAGCGAGAATCACTCGGCTGGCGCATCCGTGGTGCCGGAAGACGTCCTCATCGTCCTGCCGGTGCGCGACCTGGTTTTGTTCCCCGGTGTCGTGTTGCCCATCGCCATCCAGGGCGCACGTGCAGTGGCGGCGGCTCAGGAGGCGGTGCGCACCCAGCGCCGTGTTGGGCTACTGCTGCAGAAGGACCCTTCCGCCGAGGATCCGGGGACCGAGGAATTGCATCAAGTCGGCACGGCGGCGTCCATCGTGCGGTTCATTACCGCCGCCGACGGCACGCATCATTTGATCTGCCAGGGTGAACAGCGATTTACCGTCTTGGACTACGTCAGCCAGGAGCCTTTTTTCGTGGCGCGGATCGAAGCGCACAAGGAAGTCACCGTACTCGATCGCGAAGTCGAGGCACGCGGGTTCAACTTGCGCGAAAAGGCCATGGAGGCCTTGCAGCTGTTGCCGCACGCCCCCGCGGAACTCGCGAACGCCATTCGTGCCGTCGAATCAATTTCGTCGCTGGCGGACATCGTCGCAAGCTTCATGGACTTGAAGACCGCGGACAAGCAGGACATCCTGGCCACTTTCGATCTCAAAACCCGGCTCGACCGCGTTCTGACATTGCTCAACCGGCGCATCGAAGTGCTCAAAGTGTCCCGGCAGATCGACGAAAAGACGCGCGAGGCTTTCGACGGGCGGCAGAAGGAAGCCGTGCTGCGCGAGCGGCTGCGCCAGATCCAGAAGGAACTCGGCGAAACCGATAGCTCCGGCGCCGAACTCGAGGAACTCAAGAAGGCGATTGCCGAAGCCGGTATGCCCGCGGAGGCCGAGGAACAGGCTCTGCGCGAGCTGGCACGCCTCGAGCGCATGTCGGACGGCGCCGCCGAATATTCCATGACGCGCACCTACCTCGATTGGCTCATTGCCATGCCGTGGTCGAAGATCGACGCCGAGCAGCTCGACATGGATCGCGCCCGCGCCATTCTCGACGAGGACCACTACGGGCTCGAGAAGGTCAAGAAGCGCATTCTCGAGTTCCTCGCCGTGCGAAAGCTGAACCCCGAAGGCCGCAGCCCCATCCTGTGTTTCGTCGGACCGCCCGGCGTCGGCAAGACTTCGCTGGGGCAGAGCATTGCCAAGGCGCTTGGACTCCAGTTCCGGCGCGTGAGTCTCGGCGGCGTGCACGATGAGGCGGAGATCCGCGGTCATCGACGCACCTACATCGGCTCGCTGCCAGGCAACATCGTGCAAGCCATGCGCAAGGCCGGCCGCCGCAACCCCGTGCTCATGCTCGACGAGGTGGACAAACTCTCGGCGAGCCATCAAGGCGACCCGTTCTCGGCACTCTTGGAAGTGCTCGATCCCGAGCAGAACAACTCGTTCCGCGACAATTACCTGGGCGTGCCGTTCGACTTGTCGAAGGTGCTGTTCATCGGCACCGCCAATGTGCTCGACGCTATTCCGGCGCCGCTGCGCGATCGAATGGAGGTCATCGAACTCACCGGCTACACCGAAGAGGAGAAGCTGCAAATCGCCCAGCGCTACCTGTTGAAGCGTCAGTTGACCGCAAACGGCCTGTCCGCCGCCCAGGTGCAGGTTACCGAGGGGGCGCTGCGCAAGGTCATCGTCGATCACACGCGCGAGGCTGGCGTCAGAAATCTGGAGCGCCAAATCGGCGCCCTGCTGCGCAATGCGGCGGTCGCCATCGCCTCCGGACTCTCCTCGAACATCGCTATCGATGTTGCGGAGGTCGAGAAGATCCTCGGGGCTGCGCGCTTCGAGAACGACGTCGCGCTGCGCACCAGCGTCCCCGGAGTCGCCACCGGATTGGCATGGACTCCCGCGGGCGGCGACATCCTGTTCATCGAATCGAGCCGGGTGAAGGGCACCGGCCAACTCATACTCACGGGTCAATTGGGCGATGTGATGAAGGAGAGCGCGCAAGCCGCGGTCACCCTCGTGAAATCGCAGGCCGACCGATTGGGCATCGATCCCGCCATGCTCGAGAATGTGGACCTGCACATTCACGTTCCGGCGGGCGCGATCCCGAAAGATGGCCCGAGCGCCGGGGTCGCCATGGCGACGTCGCTTGCGTCGTTGCTTTCCAAGCGCACGGTGCGAGCGGATGTGGCCATGACCGGCGAGATCAGCCTGCGCGGCGTCGTGCTTCCCGTCGGCGGGATCAAGGAAAAATGCGTCGCCGCCGCGCGTGCCGGAATTCGCACGGTGATATTGCCGGCTAGAAACCGCCGGGACCTGGATGAAATCCCCGAGAGCGTGCGAAACCGGCTGGAGTTCGTCTGGGCGGAGAAAATCGACGACGTCCTGGCGCGAGCGCTCGAGGGCCTGCCGGAGCACCGCGCAGCGGCTTAACGCGCCGGCTCGGCTTGAGGCGCCGGCGCCCTACTGCGTCGCCAGCCGCTGCAATCGCGCAATGCGCAGGGCCGCGGTGGGGTGAGAATCGTAGAAGGCCGAATGCACCCGATCCGGCGTGAGCGTGGTGGCATTGTCGCGGTAGAGCTTCACGAGCGCCGTCACCAGGTTGCCGGCATCGGCGTGCTTGGCGGCGAAGTCGTCGGCCGCGAGCTCTTGCCGGCGCGACCACCACGATTCGATCGGAGTCGTAAAAAAGGCGAAGGCGGGGATGATCAGCGCGAACAGCAGCAACGCCATCGCGGAATTTTCCGGGACAGCGAAGGCGCTGTAGTACTCCGGCACGCGTGCCAGCCATCCGAGCAGCGCCAGGGCTGCCAGCGCCGACAACAACGCCGTGATCATCCGCTGGCGCACGTGATGCAGCCGGAAATGGCCGAGCTCGTGGGCGAGCACGGCCTCGATTTCCGCAAGGTCGATCCGAGCGAGCAGGGTGTCGAAGAATACGATGCGCTTGTTGCGGCCGATCCCGGTGAAATACGCGTTGCCGTGCGCGGAGCGGCGCGATCCGTCCATCACGAAGACCCCGCCGCCGGCCTCATATCCACAGCGCCGCAGTAGCGCCTCCACCCGCTCTTTCAGGGTCGCATCGGTGATCGCGGTAAAGCGGTTGAACAGCGGTGCGATGAAGCGAGGCGCGGCCCACGTGGCGACCAGCATCGTGCCGCCGTATACCAGCCATGCCCACACCCACCACCACGTGCCCATCCTGTCCATGAGCCAGAGCGTGACCAATGCAAGGGGCGTCACGAGCACCAACCCCAGCAGCAATCGCTTGGCAAGATCGGCCGCAAAGAGGCGCGGTGAAATCCGATTGAATCCGAATCGCGCCTCGATTCGAAAGGTGCGCCACAGCGCAAACGGCAGGCCGAGCAACTGGAGCATCAAGAACACGGTCAGGATGACGAGACAGCCATGCCAGGGCTCGGTACCGGCCGCATGCCGCACCCACGCATCCGCCGCCGCGAGACCTCCGCCCAAGGTGAAGCCGACCTTGACCAGGGACTCAAAGGCCGTTGCCCACCGCCCGAGGCGCACCCGGGCGAGCGTATAGTCGGCGGCCTTCTGTTGGTCGGCAAGCGCAATTTGCCCCTGAAAGGCCTCGGGTACGCGATTGCGATGGGCGATGACCGCGTCGATTTGACGGGAGGCCAGCCACAGGCGCGTCGCAGTCTCCGCGGCGAGGGCCGCAAGGAACATCCAAGTGATCCAATTCACCGCGAAATACTCAGACAGGCTCTTAGGTAAGTCCCATTCACGGAAACAGCGTAGCCGAATTCGCCGGTGTGCGAAATACGAGGGGCTTTTCCTCTGCCGGCCGCGGCTCCTCGGCTGGACGCGGCCGCTCCGCAGCCGCCACCGCCTCGGTCACGAGGTGATGATGCGGCGACAGATCGCAGACGGGGTCGGCGTTCGCCGCGTCGCCGGTCATCAGAAAGGCCTGACATCGGCACCCGCCGAAATCGCGCGCCTTTTCCGGGCAGCTGCGGCATGGCTCCTTCATCCAGTCATCACCGCGAAAGTGGTTGAATCCCGACGAGTCGAACCAGGCGTGCTTCACGCTGGTATCGCGGACATTCGGAAATTCAAGCCCGGGTAGCATGCGCGCCGCATGGCAGGGCAGCGCCGTACCATCCGGCGTCACCGTGAGAAAGATGGAACCCAACCCATTCATGCAGGGCTTGGGCCGGCGCTCGAAGTAGTCGGGCACCACGAAGTAGATCTGCATGGGGCGGCCGATGCGCTCGCGGAAGCGTTTCGTTGCCGCCTCCGCCCGTTCCACTTGAGCGCGAGAGGGCATGAGCTGGTCGCGATTGTGCCAAGCCCATCCGTAGTACTGGGTATTGGCGAGTTCGACGTACTCCGCACCGAGCCGATCGGCCATGTTGAGAATCTCCTCGACATGATCGATGTTGAGCCGGTGCAGCACGACGTTGAGCACCATGGGATAGTCGTACTGCTTGATGAGCGCCGCCACCTTGGACTTCAATTCGAAGGTGCGAGTGCTGCTCAAGAAGTCGTTCATCTGCTTCGAACTGTCCTGAAACGACAGTTGAATGTGATCCAGGCCCGCGGCCTTGAGCGCCGCAATTCGGGTTTCGTTGAGCCCGACGCCGGAGGTGATGAGATTGATGTAGAACCCCAGCCGGTGCGCCTCCGCGACGATGAGTTCCAGGTCATCGCGAACCAGCGGTTCGCCGCCGGACAAGCCGAGCTGCACGGCGCCCAGAGCGCGTGCCTCACGCACCACCCGAAGCCAATCCTCCGTGGACAATTCCGGCCCCGTCCGGGTGAAATCCGTCGGGTTGTAGCAGAACACGCAGTGCAGCGGGCAACGATAGGTCAGCTCCAACAACAGCCACAACGGCGGTCCCGGGACTTTGGCTTGCGCGTTCATGACAGCAACGTGATCCATTTCTTTTCCGCGGCCATCGCAATGAACGCGAACACGTCGCCGGAAAGGCCGGTGGCTCCGAACGACTGCTCGAGGCTGGCCGTGATGTCCGCGAGGGTCGCCTTGCCGTCGCAGCGCTTCAGGATCTCGCCGGCGCTGGTGTTGAGCTTGATCATTCCCTCGGGATACAAGAGGACGTGCGCATTTTGCGCGGCCTCCCATTGCAGCCGGAACCGCCGGTCGATGGCGGGTATCGACTCACCGTTGATCGGTTTGGCATCATTGCTCGGATCAGCACTCATAACGCGACCCCGTAACGCAGGGCCATGGCATCACTCATCTGCCACAGCACAGCCAGCTTGAATTGCAAGATCTCGATCGCTCGCTCCTGCAGCGCACGGGTATCGAAGTGATCCAACGTAAAGGCCAATCCGAATTCCACGTCGCGACGCGCAAGGCTCACGCGGCTCTGGAAGTACTGCAGGCCCGCTTGGTCGATCCACGGATAGTGCTCCGGCCAATTGGCCAGTCTTTGCTTGTGTATCTCCGGAGCGAACAGTTCGGTCAGCGAGGAACACACGGCTTCCTGCCACGGCGCGCGGCGGGCAAAATTCACGTAAGCGTCGACGGCGAATCGCACGCCCGGCAGCACCAGCGATAAATCCTCCACCGACCCGCGGGACAGGCCCACCGCCTCGCCCAGGCGCAGCCACGATTCGATTCCGCCCGGATCATCGCCGTGGCCATCGTGATCGAGAATGCGCTGCACCCAGTTGCGCCGCACGGCCCGATCGGGACAGTTGCTGAGAATGGCCGCATCCTTGATGGGAATGCTGACTTGATAGTAGAAGCGGTTCGCCACCCAACCTCGGATCTGTTCTCGGCTGGCCGCGCCGCTATTGAGCACGATGTTGTACGGGTGGTGGATATGATAGGCGCTGCCCTGGGCGCGCAACTGCGCCTCGAATTCTTCCCGGCTCCAGGACGCGGCCGCCGCTCGTGGCAATGCATTCAAAGGAATATCTCCATGCCGTCACGCGCCACTTCAACCCCGCGCTTCCGGAGGTCCGCGGATTCCGCCGACCTCTCATCGAGAATCGGGTTGGTGTTGTTGATGTGGATCAGGATTTTGCGGGTGTTCGAGGAAAGCCGGTCCAGCCATGCCAGCATCCCGTCCGCGCCGCTTTGCGGCAGATGCCCGATTTCGCGCGCGCGCTTGCGCGAGACGCCCAGACGAATCATCTCATCGTCGGTCCAAAACGTACCGTCGACCAAAACGCAGGATGCCGCCCGCATGGCATTCCACAAGTGGTCGTCGATGGCGGCCAAGCCCGGCGCGTAGACCGCGCTTCGCCCGCTCACCTCGTCCGTAATGACCAATGCCAGATTGTCGCCGCTCACCGGCGACTCGCGATTGGGGGAATACGGAGCCGGTTTGCTGGCCACCGGAAGGCCGCGCCAGCGGACGTGCTCCACCGCCTCCACCACGAATTCACAGTCCAATTCGATCCGGCGGCGATCCACGCCGCAGAAGTGGGCGAGCACACCAAAAACGGGGTTCCCCTGGGTCAGGTCGGCGCAGGTGCTGTCGGTGCACCAGATCGGCCAGGGGCGCACCGATTCGCGCAGCATGTAGAGGCCGGTGGTGTGATCCACCTGCCCATCGACGAGAATGATGGCGGCAATCGCGGTGTCGCGGAGCGAGCGATTCGGCTGCAGATCCGGCGTACGCTGCAACTGGGTCAGAATGTCGGGCGAGGCATTGACCAACACCGACGCCGGACCGTTGCTGCCGGTCACCGCGATCGAGGACTGGGTGCGTGCGGAGCCTTCGAAAGTGCCCGCCCGGATGCCGGCGCAATTGGGGCAATTACAGTTCCATTGCGGAAAGCCGCCTCCGGCGGCCGACCCCAGCACACGGATTTTCACGTGGAAGACAAGCGCGCTCGTCCTTGCGGAGAGCGCGCCCTAATCGGCTTCTAGCGATTCGAAACGTACATCGTGATTTCCATACCGAATCGATAATCGATTGCAAGCGGGGTTTCCCATTTCATATTGAATCTCCTCATTGAACCAGGACTCGATACTCCTCCGTGCCGGCCTCCGCCGAATCAGCGGCATCATGAAACTTTACTCATGATTTTCATGAGGCCGGTCAACGCACGGTGCCCCCCGGCCCGGCGCTTCGGCTATCCGCCCAGCGGCCCGCCGCACGCCTCAGCGCCCTGGTACCATGGGTGAAATGAGACTGCGGACCCGTTTGAACCTCGTGGTGGCCGGACTCAGCGCCACCTTTGTAATCGTCCTGATTGCGGCTGAAATTCAGAGCACCCGAGCCTCGATACGCGAGGAAATAGAGGCTGCCAACCGTGTGGCGTCCCAACTGCTGGGCCAATTGGCCTCAATCTATTCGAATGTGGGGGGTCCCGACATGGTGCTGCAGTTCCTCAGGCAGACCGGCCGCGTTCGTGCCAATGAAGTGAGCCTGGTGTCCGAGGCGGGCGAGGTTCTATACCGCTCGCCCCAAGCGACCTACAAGGCCGGCCGCCAGGCCCCCGATTGGTTTGCGCGGCTGCTGGCGCCGCAGGTTACGAAGATCACCTTCCCGCTGCGCGGCGGCGTGCACTTGGTGATCGAAGCGCAAACGTCCCGCGCGGTGCTCGACGCCTGGGACGGCATTGTGCGCCTGACGGCGCTTGGGTTAGGTATGCTCGTTATCGTCAACGGGTTGGCGTTCTGGAGCGTCGCGCGGGTCCTAAAGCCCTTCCCGATCATCGCCGACGGCCTCGATCGCCTTCAACAAGGCGAACTGTCCCATCGGCTGCCGCCGCTTGCGGGGCATGAAGCCAGCACCATCGGCAGCGCCTTCAACCGAATGGCGCAGGCGGTCGAGGACAAGGTGCGGGTCGAGCGGCAGGCCCGTGACGCGGAGGCCCGCTTGGAGGAACGGCGCGAGATGTCGTCTTTGGCGGACCAGCGAGTGGAAGAGGAGCGGCGGCTGATCGCGCACGAGCTGCACGACGAGTTCGGCCAATCGGTCACTGCAATACGCAGTCTGGCGCTGGCCATCGCCAGCCAGACCGAAGCACGCGATGCGGCCACCGCCGAGATAGCCCGTCTGATTTCGGACGAAGCGGCGCGCCTCTACGATGCGATGCACGGGCTGATCCCAAGGCTCGCACCGCTCACTCTCGATACCCTCGGGCTCGCCGCCACTCTCGAGAGTCTCGCGCGCGACTGGCAGCGGCGTCATCCCGTGATCGCGTTGACACTGCGTCACGATCTACCGCCCGATCTTGGCCCGAGCGTCACGCTCGCCATTTATCGCGTGATCCAGGAAGGCGTCATCAACGCCATACGGCACGCGAGTCCAGCGCGGGTGGACGTCGAGGTTTGCAGCGATCCGCGGCGCATCATCGTGACGGTGACCGATGATGGCATCGGCTTGCCGGCCGAATGGTCGAAGCCCGGACACTTCGGCCTGCGCGGGCTCAACGATCGCGTGACGCAGTTGGGCGGGTCCTTCCGCGTCGGCAACGCCGCCGCCGGCGGCACCCGTCTGACGGCTGAAATTCCCTTGGCCGCATCGTCGTGATACGCGTCCTACTCGTCGACGATCACGCCGTCGTGCGCATGGGTTTTCGGCTGTTGCTGCAGTCGAGCGCGGAGATCACGGTCGTCGGCGAGGCCGACTCCGGCGAGTCGGCCTGTCAGCTGTTTCTCGAACTCGCACCGGATGTGGTGGTCATGGATCTCGCCATGCCGGGCATGGGGGGACTCGAGGCATTGCGGCGCATCCGCGCCCGCCAGCCGCAGGCCAAGGTACTCGCGCTGTCCGCCCACGATGATCTCATGCATGCTCGGCGCACGCTGCAGGAAGGCGCGCTCGGGTTTCTCTCAAAGCGCAGCGCACCCGAAACACTGCTCGAGGCCGTGTGCACGGTCGGCGCGGGCAGACGCTACATAGAACCGTCCCTTGCGCAAAAGCTGGCGCTGTCGGAATTTGACGGAGGGAGCCGGTCGCCGGTGGACCAGCTCTCAGAGCGCGAATTCGAAGTCTTCATACGGCTCGCGGGGGGTGCGACAGTGCAGAAAATCGCGCAGGATCTCAAGCTGTCGTCATCGACGGTGGGCACTCATCTCTACAACATCAAACAGAAACTCGACGTGGTCAATCAGTCGGAGCTCACGCTGATCGCGATACGCCACGGCCTCATCGAGCCGTGATGCGCCGCCGGGAAGTACTTCGCGGAGTTGCGGGACTGGCGGGCTACGCCGTGGCAGCGCGCACTTTCGCGCGCGCGCGTCCGCTCAAAGTGGGCGTGATCGGTGGAGGCATCGTCGGCGCCTGCATCGCGTCGACCCTCGCGCATGCCGGTGCGCAAGTCACGCTGTTCGAGAAATCGGGACCGGCGCTTGGAGCCACGCAAAACTCGTTCGCCTGGGTCAACGCGTTCGATGACGACGCCCACTACCGGTCGCTGCGTCTGCAGAGCCTGTTCGCGTACCGCGATCTGGACGGACCGCTGGGGCTTAAGATGTCGTGGGGCGGGTATGCCGATTGGGCAGCCGATGCGTCGGGCGCGGAAGCCGTGCGCTCGAATGCCCGGCAACTCGCGGACACCCCGTACGCCGTACGGTCACTCGCGCCCGACGAACTTGCGGCGCTCAGTCCCGCCTTGCGGCCGGGACCGGTGGCGGCCGCGTTCTATTCCGCCATCGATGGCCACCTGGACCCCGTCCATGTGACGCGCCGTTTTCTCGGCCACGCCACCGGGCTGGGCGCCGTGGTGGTTTATCCTTGCGAAGTGCAGGCGCTTGAATTTCGCGGCCCTCATGTCAACGGTGTGCGAACCAGCAACGGCACGTTCGCCGTCGATCGATTGGTCGTTGCCGCAGGGGTCGATACGCCCCGGATTCTCAGCATGGCGGGCTTTTCGCTGGGGCTGCAACACGCGCCGGGGATACTGGCGCACAGCGCGCGGCTGGCGCCGTTGACGACGCTCATTTGCGATGCACCGGGCGGGCTGTCCTTCAAACAGATGGCGGACGGTTCGGTGGTGGGAACCGATGCAACGGCTCCGCCGCATACCGCGGTTCACGATGACATTCTATCGCGCACGATGGACTTCCCGGATCAGGCGCTGCGCGAGTATCACGGCAATCGCATCCTCACCAAAATCTCGGCGTTTCTTCCCGCGGCCCGCGGGGTCCCTCTCGAGCGGCTGACCTTGGGTTTCAGGCCTTTGCCCATGGACGGGTTTCCGGTGGTCGGCGCATTGCCGGCATCGCCGGACGTGCACGTTGCGGTGACGCACAGCGGCGTCACCTTGGCTCCCATCATCGCCCGCCATACCACCGATGAAGTTCTTCACGGCTCACGCGTCGACATGCTGGCGCCTTACAGACCCGAGCGTTTCGTGAAGCAAATTGCGCGCGCCGGGTGAAATCGTGAATTCGAGCGTGCGTGTAAAGTCCGGTCCGTTTCGCGCGCAGCTGCTGAAATGGATCGGCAACAAGCAGCAGCAGGCCGATGCCATCATCGCCCACTTTCCGAGCGTTTTCGGCACCTACTTCGAGCCGTTCCTGGGCAGCGGCGGGGTCTTGGGGGTGCTCTCTCCTGCGCGCGCGATCGCAAGCGACGGCTTCCTGCCGCTGATTGAAATATGGCGCGCCCTGCTTCAGGACAGACAGCAGCTCAAGCAAGATTACGCCGATCGATACGCATTGATCGCGCGGCTCGGAAAACAGAAGGCATACGCGCGGATTCAGGGCAGCTACAACGCCGCACCCAACGGCGCGGATCTCCTCTTTCTGTGCCGGACCTGCTATGGCGGAGTGGTGCGGTTTCGAAAGCTGGATGGGTATATGAGCACGCCCGTCGGCATACACGACCCGATGCCGCCGAAGAGCTTTGCGGCGCGCGTCGATGCATGGCACGCCCGGACGTCGGGTACGGAATTCCATCACCTCGATTTCGAGCAGGCGATGCGCCGCGCCGGACACGGTGATTTGGTTTATTGCGATCCCCCGTACCGTGACAGCCAAACGATTCTCTACGGAGCGCAGTCGTTTTCCCTCGGCCGGCTGTTCGACTCGATCGCCGGCTGCAAGGCGCGCGGTGCGCGCGTTGCCTTGAGCCTCGACGGCACGAAGTTTTCAGGACGCAAGGTGTGCGACATTGCGCTGCCGCAGGGACTCTTCGCGCGCGAGACGGTCATCTCCGTCGGCCGCTCGATGCTGAAGCGCTTTCAAATGGACGGCCGCACGATGGAAGCGCACGAAGTCAGCGACCGGCTGCTGTTGACCTACTGACGGTTTGACGCGCCGCGCGATCCCAAGCGGCGCGATCCGGGCCGTGAGATGCGTCACATTTCCGGCATCGGCGGGCCGGCGCTTGGGTAATGTCGTCGATTGACGACGTATTCCCGCGAGGTGTCTTTTAATTAATGGTGCAGACTTTCGCGGCGACCGACAATGCATCAAGCTGGTTGCAAGACTTGATTTGAGCGCACGGCCGCTCCTGCCAATTTATTTCGAGAGGATCTTATTCATGCGTGTAATCACACTCGTTGCGATCATGTTCGCCGGCATCGGCAGCGCTCACGCGGGCGACCTCGACATCCGCGTCATGTTGTCGGGCCAGGTGGCGCCGGGCGTGTACGGCCAGGTGCAGATCGGTAACGATCGTCCGCCGCCAATCGTTTACGCCCAGCCGATGTTGATCGAGCCGATGGAAGCTCCTCCTCCTCCCATTTATCTACACGTGCCGCCTGGGCATGCAAGAAATTGGCGCCAGCACTGCCGTGAGTACAACGCCTGCAATCGGCCCGTGTACTTCGTACGATCGCAGGAATACGAACCGGAATACCAGCGCCACTATGCAGATCACGAACGCGAGCGCGATCAAGAGCGCCGCCGATGGGAAGATCACGAGCGAGATCAGGAGCGCGGCCACGAGCACGGGAATTGGCGCGACAATGGCGAGCGTGACCATGGCGACGAGCATGGCCATGGCCATGGCCACGGCCACGGCCATGACAAGCACGACGACAATTGACATGACGCGCAGATTTCGCATAGCGGCCGTGAGTCTGGCGGCCGCCTCGCTACAGTTGGCGCCCATGATCGCCGCTCATGCCGCAGGCGACGAGCCGCAGGAGTCCTCGATTTCCACGCATGCCAAGTCCTTCGGCGAAGCCGTGAAGCGCGACGCGAAGGCGGTGGGCGCGAAATGCAAGGAAGGCGCGCATCGGGTGGCGGTCGCCGCCAAAGCGGTGGGACATGAAGTGGCCACGGCCGCCAAGCGGGGAGCGGCGGAGACTCGCGAGGCATTTCGAGGCGACAAGTCCGAGAAGCCGGCCAGCTAGCCGACCATCGCTCCTGATCGTGCGGTTCGCTAATTAGCCTGCGGACAGAAACGACGAGTGACCGGCCATCTTGGCAACGGCGGATTGAATGGTCGACTTGATTCGCTGCAAATACGCAGCATTTTCCTCGGAAGTCATCGAGTCGATCAGCGGGTTGTAGTCTCTGGGCTCGTGCCCCTGGCCCGTCAGCACCGCAAACCAGCTCGCGTCTTTGAAAAGCTCGTCCGAGGACAGGACGATGCGGCCCGACCGTGAAAAGTGCTCCTCCTTGTAGAGAAGGCTGTCCGGCAACCGCATGGCACCGCAATATTCCCACAAGGGCTGCGGCCTGTCCTTCGTGGAATGATAGTGCAAGGCGAGGAAATCCCTGATCCCTTGCATCTCTTCGAACACGATCCGGTTGTACTGATCGGCGAGGTAGGGGTCGCAATCGCGGTTGGGAAAAAGCGAGATGAGCTTGGCGATGCCGCTTTGAATCAGGTGAATGCTGGTCGACTCCAGCGGCTCCAGAAACCCGGCGGACAGTCCGATTGCGACGACGTTCTTGCTCCAAGCCGTGCGCCGACAGCCGGTCTTGAAGGGAATGAGCCGCGGTTCGGCGAGCGCGGGGCCGTCCAGATTGTGGAGTAGTGTCGACGCTGCTTCGTCGTCGCTGATGAACCGGCTGCAGTAGACGTAGCCGTTGCCGGTGCGGTGTTGAAGGGGAATTCGCCATTGCCAACCGGCGTCGCGCGCAGTCGAACGCGTGTAAGGTACGGGCGGCCCGACCCGCTCGCATGGCACGGCCTGCGCCCGATCGCAGGGCAGCCATTCGGCCCAGTCGTCGAATACGGTCTTCAATACGCCCTCGATGAGCACTCCGCGAAAGCCGGTGCAGTCGATGAACAGGTCCCCGCCGATCACGTCTCCCCGATTCGTATGCAGGGCCGTGATGAAGCCGCTCTCCGGATCCTGGTCGATGTGCTTCACGACACCTTCATAACGCTTCACGCCCTTCTGCTCCGACCGCGCGCGCAGATATTTCGCGTAGAGGCTGGCATCGAAATGATAGGCATACCCTAAGGTGGAGAGTATCGAGCGCGGGTCCGTGGCGGGAAATTCGAACTTGCCGGCTCGTGCCGCGACGGTATTCAACGAGTAGACTTCGAAATTATCGGCGAGCCCATCGAGCCGCGCCTTGATCCAACGATGTTGAAAGGACACGCCGTCGTTGGGAAACCCATACCGGCCGAAGGGGTGAATATAGGTAGACCCTGGTTTCGCCCAATTCTGAAATTCGATGCCGAGTTTGAAGGTCGCCTTGGTCTCCCGCATGAACTCTTTTTCGTCGAGGCCGAGGATCTGGTTGAACCAATGGATGGTGGGAATGGTCGCCTCCCCCACGCCGATGATTCCGATGTCGTCGGACTCGATGAGTACGATCTGACACCGGCGAAGGTCGATCGCCTGCGCCAGAGCGGCAGCGGTCATCCAGCCCGCGGTGCCTCCGCCCAGTATCACGATCTTCCTTAGCCGTGCATTGTCCATTGTCGGCCGTCAAAATTTGTAGGTGAGGCTAACCTGCGCGTTGGGACCCACGATGCCGCGGCCGTAAAAGTAACCGTTGACGACCGATTGCGTCTGACCCTGACGCGGATTGCCCTCCGTCAATCCCAGTTCATTGGTGACGTTGTAGACATTTGCGCTCAAGTTGAGGTTGGGCCCAACCTGAACATTTCCGCCCACCGATAGCACGCCGTAGCCCGGCAGTGCAAGCCCATTGCCCGCGTCCGCGTAAACCTTGCCGATATATTCATACCGTAGATAGAGCTGGCCCAGACGGTGGGGCAGATCATAGGACGGGGTGACGGAGTACAGGGTTTGAAAGGTGCGTCCCGGCACCTTGCCGTCGTATTGCGACGCGGCCGCGCTATTGACGGTCACGCCGTTGACCATTTCGCCGAGAAAGACGTTTGAAAGCTTCGGCTTCTGATATGTCGCCTTCACATTGATCGAGAAGGCCTGCAGCGGATCGAAAGTCGGGCGATAGGTGGCATCGACATCGACGCCGTTGGTGGTCGAATCCGCCTGGAAGCTGCCGTTGATCGTCGGATTGTCGGGTTGGATGTAGGCATAATTTTGCTTGTTGAAATTGGTGCGGAAAACGGTCGCCGACGCCAGGAATCCGTAGCCGCCATAGACCAATCCCAGTTCCGACAATACCACTCGGGCCGGCTTGCTCAGATTGTTGCCGCCGTTGGTCTGATTGCCGGTAAAGAAGCGGCCCCTCACCGCGAGACTCGAAGTCAACGTGTAGTTGGCACCGACCGTCCACGAGGTCGGAATGGTCGTGAATTGACCCCGGTCATAGTTTCCGTCGAAGGTAGCCCCTACGTCCTGGGCCAAGCCGGTAGTGCCTGCGGGAACCGGCGCGTTCGCTCCCTGGTGGCCGCTCATCAAGACATTGACCACGTCTTCACGCCGCAGGCCGAAGTCCAGATGCAGCTTGTTGTCCAGCAACGCGAGTTCGTCATTGAAATAGCCCGAAATCGAATTCAGAGTATTCGACCAGATACCTTCGCCCCAGTTGCCGTAGCTGATGAGGCCGTTGTTGGTCAAGGTTCCCGTGATTGCGCCCGCGCCGTTCAAGCCCACGACATCATAGATGGCCGAGCTATTCGACACTCCATTGATGAGGGTAGCCACCCCCGACTGATCGTTGTACTGCCGAACGCGATAATACATTGCGCCAACCGTCAGCGAGTTGCTCCACCCATCGCCCGACAAGTTATATTTGACGCCGAAGTCGGTGCCCAGATCCCGTGTCGCCAGATATTGCTGGTTCAGCACCGTCTGCTGCAGCAGTCCGTTGCCGTTCAGTGCATTCAAGGCCGCCAGATTGGAGCCGGCGATGAGCGCACCGGAGGTCAAGTTCCGGATGCCGAATTGGGTGGTGCCCGGGAAGGCGGTAAGGCCCCTGGTCAAAAGGCACAGACTGCTCGTTGGGTCTATCATGCATTTGGCGCCGTCGATGGGCGAGTTCGCGCCGGGAGTGAGGTAATTCACCGCCGTGGTAAGCCCTGAATTGCCCGAACCGCTGCCTGGAAAGACGCCGTTGAAATCCCAGTTGGACTGCAGGAAGCGCGCTTTGGCGAAAACCGTCCATGAGTCGTCGATGGGCAGATTCAAATCGATGCGATACTGATTGCCGGTGGCGTGAATGCCGTTCGACGAACTGAAATTCCTCAAACAATTGCCCGTCGCGCAGGAATCAGGCACCGCGATATTCGCGAACCCAGGACCCGTGATATTGCTGGATTGCGTGTTGAGTCCCGGAATGCCTTCAATCTGCCCGTTGGCATAGCGGTAAGGCATATCGGCGTAGTACGGGTCGTGCTCGTCCCAGCGCTTGTAGGTGAACTTCACGAAGCCGCCGTCGCCGAAGCGCTTTTCGATCGCGCCCTTGAAATGGTAGGTCTGGAAGGTGAAGGGCGAGCTACGAACGCCCTTGGTCGAGTCCGCATACCCGCCGACGCTGAACGCGACGTCGTTGCCGAGGAACGGAATGGGCGCCGTGTAATAAAGATCCGCGCGCTGCTCGCCGTAGGTCGCACCCATCAGGCGACCCTCGCCAAGCGGCTCATCAAAACTCATCGGTTTCGAAAAGAAATTGACCGTCATGCCGGCGCCGTTGGGCGTCAGGACGCCGGACGTGCCGCCTTGGACGGCCTCGACGCGCTCGATGGTGATGTCGTTTTGAAAGTACTCGTCGGCGCCGCCGCCGCCGTACAGCACCGGCATGCCGTCTTCTTCGAGGTTGACGAAAGTCTGTCCTCCGCCCGGGAGACCGCGGACGGAATAGTTGTTGGAAACGGGTCCCGCCGTGCTCTCGACGAATACGCCGGGAATGAGCGAGAGGACGTCCGCCGTCGCGCGCGGCGCCCTTTGCTCCAAGTCGGCCGCGGTCGCCAGCGAAACGTTCACGGATGCATTGAGCAGGGTGCGCTTGGACGTCGAGCCGGTCACGACGATGGTATCCAAGCTCGTCTGTTCGTTGCCTGCCGCCGGTGGCGCGGGCTCTGCTTCGCCGGTGCCTGTTGCTTGGGCCTCCGCCAAACCGGGTGCTGCAGCGGTCAGCGACAGCGCCGCGAGGATACTCAAACGCAATACGTCATTAGTCGTTCTTCTCATGGGTCGCCCCCCCCTCGGATGCTGTTTGCAACTTAGTTTGTCGCCATGAGATCTCCAGCTTCTCCAGCGGCCAACCAGCCGCTATCGACGAGTACCGCCAACGACCCGTCATTTCTTCGCAACACTTCCATTTGTCGGGCGCGGAAATTTGTTTCTTTAGCAGTACCGGGATCTCTGAACGCGGATCTTAGTCCCGTGAAATACGACAAGTTGGGCGCGACGCTTCGCCATCTGTAGTGTGGATGCGAGCATCGTCAAAGTATTCGTTGAGTTGTAGTTTTTTTGGTGCGATGTAAGCGAAAGCCTACAGGACCGTGACGTCCGAAACCGCTCTGCGGAATCAGCGCACCTCGATCGGAATCGTCGAGAACCCGCGAAACCGAGCGCGGCCGCCACGAAGCGGCGTACCGCACGGTCGATAGTCGGGAAACCGACTGATGAATCTTGAAATCGCCACCCTGCCTTCCAACCGCGCCAGGTTGACGCCGATGCACAGATGCGCGCCGGAGGCGAACGCAAGATGCCGGTTGGGCGCACGCGCAATATTCAGCCGGTCGGGCGCATCGAATTGCTCGGGATCCCGGTTGGCTGCACCGATGCAAAGATTCAACTGGCTGCCGGCAGGCAACTCAACGCCGCCCAATCTTGTGTCAACAGTTGTTCGCCGATTTCCAAGCTGATTCGAACTTTCGAATCGAAGAAACTCTTCGACGGCGGTCCTGATCAGTTCCGGATCTCTCAGCAATGCGCGCCGCTGATCCGGCCATTCGATCAGCAGTTGCAGCCCGTTGCCGATGAGGTTGGTGGTGGTTTCGTGCCCGGCATTCAGGATGAAGATGCAGTTCTGCAGCAACTCCGCTTCGGTCAGCCTCTCGCCGTCGCGGTCCTGACCGAGCAGGCGCGTCAGCACGTCCTTGGCGGCCTCGACGGGACGGCGGCGCCGATCGGCGACCAGTCTCTCGAGATACACGAGAAAATCACGCACGGCTTGATTGCCGGTTTCCAGCATCGCCGGTGTCGGTGCCGGCTCAAGCGCTCCCAGAATAGCAATCGACCAGCGGCGAAGCGATTCCCTTTCGCCATGAGGAACACCCAGGAGATTGCCGATGATCTCGACGGGTATGACGGATGCGAACTCCGCGACCAGATCAGCTCGGCCTTTGGACTCGATTCGATCCAGCAAGGTATCGACGACGGCGATGAGTCCCTCTTCCATCTCGGCGATGGCTCTCGGCGTCAGTGCACCCGCGATGATCCGCCGAACTCTGGTATGGAGCGGCGGATCATTGAAAACCAGGCTCGTCGTGTGATGCTCGTACAGCGGCGAATCGCCGAACTTTGGCTTGAATTCGATTCGTTTGTCGGAACTGAACGTGGCCGTATCGCGGTAGACATGTTCTAGATCGGCGTACCGAGTCAGGAAGAAGGAGCCGTCGGGCAATCGTCGCACCGGCGAGGCGGCACGCAATGCCGCATAGGTTGGGTACGGATCGTCGTAAAATGATCGCGGCAGATTCCGCAGATCGAAGTCGTCGATGTTCGATACGCCCACGAACTGGATCCTTATTGCCGGAGCCTTGGTCATTCCATTGGCTGCAATCGTCGCATTGTTCGTCTCTCAGAGGCAAAGATGATCCCAGATGGGCGATTTCGAGCGCCGGACGGCGACCATCAGGCCGTGGATCGTGCACGGCCGGCGGCGAGAATTCGCTCGACGACCAGTCTTGCTCGCGCTCCCCCTCGATCGCCGGGTAAGAGCCGTCGCGGAGCGGGAGGGTGACCGGACAGGGCCGCGTAGCGCTGCTGCCACTCGATAATCGGCGCGTCTTCGGCCATGAACGCTTGTGAAATACCGACGCGCAATCGCTCACTGAGACCGTCATCGTTCAGCCTGCTGTCGCGTGCGAAGGTCCAAAAGTAATGCGTAGTCGTCTCGGTCTCGGGAGTCAGCAGATGGGACACCCAGGCTGTCACGCCCTCGGATCGGTCTCGCCCCGGAGGCGTGGCGCCGATTTCGAGCAGCAAACAAGACGGCGGGTCCCACCGCATGTCGAATCGCAGCGCAACCTCACCCGCAATCAATACTTGCAGCTCGGCCACGTGCAGACCCAGCTTGCGAACGTGATGGCCGAGCGCTGGCCCATTCGCGTCCTGCGCTGTCCCATCGACATTCCACCGATCGTCGAGATGGTCCAATGGCACAAGTACCAGGAGCGCGACCCCGCCATCCTGTGGTTCATCGACCTGCTTCGAACAGTGGCCGCGGAGCTCTCCGGGAAGCCGCGCGAATCTGAGTGAGTTCCCGCCCTCGTGTAGAATGCGACGCAATAGCAGTCCATACCCGGTGCGCGAATCATCATGCACAAGCGGTTACGCGAGGCTTGTCTGATGTTTGCCGTGCTGTCAATCGCGGCCTGCGCGGGAGCCGCGCGCCGCGAACATCCGATCTATTGGTACGACACGGCCACCCCGGCCGGGTTTCCGGAAGCCGTGCGAAGCGTAACCGAGGATCGCGTATCCTTTGAGAAGGAAACGGAGCGCTTCTTGACCCGGCTGCGAAGGGCTACGGGCAAAGGCCCGATCAATGTGCTTGCGTTGTCCGGCGGAGGCGCAGGGGCAGCCTTCGGCGCCGGCGCACTGACGGGTCTCAGCAAAGCCGGTATTCGTCCGCACTTTCATGTCGTGACGGGGGTGAGTGCCGGGGCCCTCACGGCGCCCTTCGCATTCCTGGGACCCGAATGGGACGGCGAGCTGACGGAGTCATTTTCCGGGCAACAGTCGGTCAAGTTGGTGCAGTTTAGCTTGACCGGGTTGCTTTTCGGCTCAAGCACCTTTAAGGGAAAGCCACTTGCCGATCTCGTGAACCACTACGCAACGGAGGAGATGCTGCGGGCCGTTGCCGTGGAGGCGGCAAAGGGGCGGCTCCTACTCATAGCAACGACCGATCTTGACAGTGAACGCACCGTCATCTGGGACATGGGCGCCATTGCCATGCATGGCGGCCCCGCGGGGCTCAAGCTCTTCCGTCAAGTACTCATTGCGTCCGCGAGCATTCCGGGGCTGTTTCCGCCCGTCATGATTCCGGTGGAGACATCGGGAACGATACTCGAGGAAATGCACGTGGATGGCAGCACGACGGCGTCGATGTTCATTGCTCCGGAAATCGCGTCGGTATTGCCCGATCAACTTCGAGATTTGCGTGGAGCCAATATCTACGTGATTGCGAACGGACAATACGGAGCAGCAACCATCACGATGCGACTCAGGACAACAGCGATTGCCAAACGGGGAATCCAGGCTTCGCTCCACAGCAGTACTCGCGGAGCCGTCCTCGCCACGCTCGCGCTCGCAATGAGGAACGACATGCACTTCAATGTCACCGCGATCCCCGACGACTACCCGTACAATGGCCTGCTTGATCTGAAACCTGAACGGATGCGTGCCTTGTTCACCTTCGGCGCAGATTGTGCGATGCGCGGTGAATTGTGGACCACACCGGAGGGATTGCTTCAACGATCCTTCCGGGCCTCGTTGACTCTGCCTGGATCGATCCCCGCGTGCCCCGGCCCGTAGTAGCGGCTCATGCCGGTTTCCTTCCGGACAACACGTCGCGGTCGATGGGCAACCGGCGCAGTCGGATTCCCGTGGCGGCGAATAGTGCATTGCCGAGCGCGGGGGGCGCGGCCGTCGTTCCGGTCTCTCCGATGCCGCCCGGCGCTTCGCCGCTCTTGATGAGATGCACCTCGATCTGCGGCATTTCGTTGATTCGCAGCATGCGGTAATTGTGAAAATTACTCTGCTCCACCCGGCCTTTCGCGATGCTGATGTTGCCGTATAGAGCCGCGGTCAATCCGTATACCAGCCCACCCTGTAGTTGTGCAATCACCGTATCCGGATTCACGACGATGCCCGTATCCACCGCCGAGACGATCCGTTGCACGCGCACCTCGCCGTGCTCGTCGACCTCCGCTTGCGCGACCGTTGCAATGAAGCTGCCGAACGCCGTTTGCACGGCGACGCCCCGGCCCGTGCGCGCCGGCAGCGGACTTCCCCAACCAGCCTTCTCCGCCGCCAGATCCAGGGCGGCCTTCAGGCGCGGCGCCGTGCCCAGCAGGTCTCGGCGAAAGGCGACGGGATCCCTGTTCGATTTCTTCGCCAATTCGTCCATGAAGCTTTCGATGGCGAACACATTATTGTTGGGACCCACGCCGCGCCAGAAGCCTGTCGGCACCGCAGGCGGCTCGTCGCGTACGTATTCGACGCGCAGGTTGGCAATGTCGTACGGCATGTCCGCGGCGCTGTCGATGGCATCGATGTCGATTCCCTTTTGAAACGCCGGCGGCAGCCATCGAGCAATAATGGCAGACCCGGTGATGCGATGCTTCCAACCGGCTATGCGTCCGTTCGACACGCTCGCGGACAGTCGATCCAAATACACCGGCCGGTAGATGTCGTGCTGGATGTCCTCTTCGCGAGTCCATACCACCTTCACCGGTCCGTCGACCTGTTTGGCTATCAGCACCGCTTTTTCGACGAAGTCCACCTCCAGCCGTCTGCCAAATCCGCCGCCGATGAGGTGGTTGTGCACCGTGACCTTATCGAGAGGCAGACCGGTTATTTTCGCAGCCACCGCCTGCGCTCTGGATAAGACCTGGATTCCCACCCAGACCTCGCAACTCGTCGGGGTGACGTGTACGGTGCAGTTCAGTGGTTCCATGGGGGCGTGCGCGAGGAACGGCAGTTCGTAGACTGCCTCATGCAATACACCTTCGGACAATCCCTTCGCGGCGTCGCCTACGTTTTTCGCCACGGCACCTTCTTGCTCGCTGGCGGCGCGAATTTGTTTCCAGACATCGGCGGAGGAGATCGCCGCATTACTTCCCTCGCTCCACGTGATGTCGAGCGCGGCCAAGCCTTGTTTTGCGGCCCACATGTGGTCGCCAACCATGGCCACAAAATCATCCAGCACCACGACTTGCCGCACACCGGGCAAATTCTTGACCTTGCCGTCGTCGACATGTCCGACTTTGCCGCCGAACACCGGACAGGCCGCAATCGTTGCGAACTTGACTCCCGGTGGCATGACATCAATGCCGTACACCACCTTGCCGTTGACCTTGTCCGGGGTGTCGAGCCGCTTCAGCGGTTTGCCGATCAGTTTGAAGTCCTTCGGGTCCTTCAGGATCGGATTTTGCGGTGCCATGAGACCGCGGGCACGGTCGATGAGCCCCGCATAGGCGAGCCGCCGCCCACTCGCATCGTGGATCGCCATGCTGCCGTCGGTGCGGATACCTGCCGGATCAACCTTCCAGATTTGCGACGCCGCCTCAACCAACATGGCGCGTGCACCGGCCGCCGCTTTGCGCAAAGGCATCCAAAAAGCCCGAATCGAATTGGAATTACCGGTGACCTGCAGGCCGAACGTCGGATTGCCATAGAGTTTGTCGTTGGGCGGCGCGGCCTCCAGCACCACTTGGTCGAAGGCGGCATCCAGCTCCTCCGCCAAGATCATCGCGACCGCGGTGTACACACCCTGCCCCATCTCCACCTGCGGCATGATCAAGGTGATCTTGCCCTTCCGGTCGATGCGAATGAAGGCGTTGGGGGCGAACACGCCCGTCTCACCGGCAGCGGCACCCGCCGACGGCGCGTGAAATCCGACCAGTAACGCGCCGCCCAACCCTACGCTCGCTTCGAGAAAAACACGTCGAGTCACCATTCGCTCGACACCGGGATTCAGCCGCTCCACGCCAACGTTAGTCATTGCGATTCCCCTAAAGCGATTGCGATTCCCTAAACCGCTTGCGCAGCCTTTTTTATTGCCTCGCGAATGCGCGCATACGTGCCGCATCTACAGATGTTGCCGGCCATAGCCGCATCGATATCGGCATCATCGGGATGCGGAGTCGTGCGCAGCAGCGCGCTCGCGGACATGATCTGTCCCGACTGGCAGTACCCGCACTGCACGACTTCCACATCAAGCCAGGCCTTCTGCACGCTGGCCCCGGCCGGGGTTGTACCCACGCCCTCGATGGTGGTGATCTCACGCTCGCCGATAGAGCCAACCGGCAGCACGCAGGAGCGCACCGCATCGCCGTCCACATGCACGGTGCAGGCGCCGCATTGCGCGATACCACAGCCGAACTTCGTCCCGGTCAGTCCCAGGACATCCCGTAGCACCCATAGTAATGGCATGTCGGCGGGAACATCGACGGCCTTCGAAACCCCGTTGACCTTCAGATTCGTCATGCGAATACCCTCGCTGCCCGGCCAGGGACAGATCCGGCTGATTGTTGCGGTGCGTGCGAATTCCGACTGGAGAGTGTATACCAAGCTCACGCCTGCGAAGCCACCGTCGCGGGATAGCCGTCGCTCCCGCTACCTGCCGCTGAACTTATAGCTGAAGCGCAAGCCGATGGTTCGAGGACGATTCACCGTGATCGCTTTGTAGTACTCCCAGTAGTTCGCGAACAGTTGAGCGCGCGTGTCGGTCAGGTTCTCGCCGTAAACTTGTACGAGCCACGCATCCTTTCCGACACCGAGTGCCCCATCATAGGTTGTGAACGGGGGCAGGTCATAGGCGGTGGAGTGGCCCTGCAGGTTGCGCGTAATGTGATCGGTCGTGGCGAGAGAATGTGACTGATATACCGCGCCGATCTGAGCGAACGCCTTGAAGTCGTTGAAGGCGATCTCGTAGCGCGTGCGAATGTTGCCCTGAAAGGAGGGCGCTCCCGCGAGCGGACTGCCGAGTATCCCGCCCGGTTTGGGAATCGTCTGCGGGACGAAGTTCTGCAGCGTGCTGAAGTCGATCGGTGTTCCGTCTCCCCACAGAAATGTGGCCTCCTTGACCAGCTCGCTATGATTCCAGGCGCCACCAGCCTCGACGCTGAGCCCGCCCGTGACGCGGGCCACCAACGCGGTCTCAATACCTCGGACCCTGTAGTTGCCGCCGTTGATGTATAAGCCCGAGTTAATGAAACTGGCTGCGGATACAGCAATCTGTGCGTGGTTCCAGTTCTCCTGATAGATCGCGCCATTCCATTGAATACGCCGGTCCATCCACATCGTTTTCCAGCCCAGCTCGTTGTTCGTGAGACTGTCGGGTGCGAGGGCCAGGGGCGGTTCCCAGCTCCCGTGCAGGTTTGCTTGTGTTTGGTACCAATAGGGACCCGAGCTCAGCGGCGAACCTGGACCGTTGACCGCGGACCGATTGAAGCCGCCCGCGCGGAATCCCTGCGACCAGGTGTAGTACAGCAGCGCATCATCGGTGACTTTCCAGGTGAGGTTCGCGCGGCTTCTGAAACCGGAAAAGGCCCGATCAAGGTGTTCAGCATCAAGATTGAGGATTGTTTGATTTCTCCCCTCAGTCACGCATGGATTCGGCGTCGTCGGATATGTGATGAGCTGGCAACCCCAACTCCCCACGGTCGAGCCGACCTCCCAGGTATCGGTACGGGAATAGCGTGTGCCGGCCGTCAGCGTCAGCTTGGTCGGAATGAGATCGAAGTCGACCGATGTGTAGGCGGCCTGCTGTCTGTAACCCCGGGTGATATCGTTGAAGAAGGCATCGCCCAGCGGCCGGATGTTCGGGTTGTTCGACGTCACAGGCGCGGATACGAATGCTCCGCTTGGGGTGTAGTAGCCGGTGGGTGGAGCGATCGGATTGAAGTACGGCAGCGCCGTGAGATAGAACCAGTCGACCTGGTCCTGGAGCTTATAGTTTTCATAGAACAGGCCGCCAATGCCGCGGATCCGCCAATCACCGGGTGTGCTGAGGCGAAGCTCATGGGTCTGGTGAGTGTTGCGCTCAATATTGCGCCAGGTCGAGCTGGGCGTGAAGCATTGCGCAGCCGCAGGATTCGGTGCCTTCGATTTTGCGGTCGGATTGACGCACTGATAGTAGGTCGCATACGGGCCGCGCGAGTAGCTGGTGTAGTCCTGGACCTGCTCGATATTGCGCACGAGGTACGCACCCGCATAGACGAGCTTCAGGGCACCGACGCGGCCGTCGATCGTCAGCGCGGTATTCTCGAACCTGTCCTTGCTGTGCGAGGGATTGTACAGCTGCGCACTGAGGTCGGGTTGCGGCTGGCCGAGCGAATTCGCCGCCATCTCGGTGAAGACGCCATCGGTCTCGATGCTCTGGTAGGACTGTGCCAGCAGGGCGCTCCAGTCCTCATCGAAACGGTACAAGGCCTCTGCGCGAATGCCCCGATGGGTGACTGGATTGATATCCTTGGCGGCAATATTGAAGTTGTTGATCACAACGCTGTTGGTTGGAACCTTGCCACCGGAGTGAGCGTAGTCAGCGTAATGAATGCCCCAGTCGGTATCGGCGCGTGCAAAGGTGGCGGGAACATTCTCGATGTATCCGCCCCGGCGCTCGTTGTAGATCACGGCTCGCACGGCCAGGTGGCCGGCAATGAGCGGGACATTCAGGGTAGCGTCGAGATTGGTGCTCTCTCCACCGTGCGCGGTCGTTGCATAACCCGCATTCACCGCGGCTTCAGTCACATCGAGTTTCGGCTTGTTCGTGATGTAGCGCACGACACCCGCCTGCGCGCCCGCGCCGAACAGCGTGCCCTGCGGCCCCTCCAATACCTCGATGCGGTCGAGGTCCGCGGCGTAGACGTCAAGATTGCGATGGGGAAGCTGCGCGGATTGCTCATCGAGGTACACCGCGACGTTCGGGAAACCACCGGTATAACCTGCCCCCTGTATCCCGTATGCGGCCGTCGCCAGGCCGCGCACATAGATGTGGTTCTGGCCGGGGCCCACACCGTGTGCGGTAACACCGGGCAGGTAGCTCACGAAATCATCGAAGGTTGTGGCGTTGATCTTGGCGAGCGTGTCTCCAGTCAACACCTGCATCGCGATCGGTACGTTCTGAAGATTCTCCTCGCGGCGGTTGGCGGTAACGATCACCTCTTGCAGTTCGTCTCCGAAGGGGACCTTGGTCGTAGTCTCATGTGGCGGCGCAACCACGACGGGCACGATGCGGATGCTGCGGGGCGTGAGGTACTCGAATTTGAGCCCGGTACCCTTGAGCATGCGAGCGAGCGCTTCACTAGCGCCCAGCCCTGCAGGGACGGCGTGGGATCTCTGATCGCTGACGACGCCGGAGACGTACACGAGCTGCAGGCCGGTCTGGCGGGCGAGCGCTTCGAGCGCCTGCGCGAGGGGCTCAACGGGAATGTCGGCGCTCAGCGCCGCCGGCCGCGTACTTTCGGCCAGCGCCCCCGGAACATCAAAGAGCGCGATGGGCGCGCAGATCGAGAGCGCACGGAGCACTCCCGACATCACGGTCGCCAGGTCTACTGATCGACGGTGCGATCGACCTTCCATAGCTGTCCCATGCAGGCCTGTCGTGCGGGCCCTGATCCGAAGCATAACGCAGAGCGGCAAAGTTGAGCACAGCCACCGCTACCGCCGTCTCACCACACGCGAATCTGCGTCTCGGTGACTTCGACCCGCACACCCTTGAGGCTGCGCAGAAAGGCAATGAATGCCTCGGTATCGTCGGTGGCGAAGACCCCGCTGATTGGTAGCTTCCGGAGTGCCGGTGTTGCGATTTCGATTGGTTTCGCGGAGTACCTATTGTATTCGGCCGCGACCAGCTCCAGCGGTTCGTGGTCAAACACGATTTCCCGACGCAGCCAGGCCGTGGAGCGCTCCGCGTCGACCGCCACGGGGGTGACCGGCCACTCTCCCTCGGTGACGCTGATCTGCTGGTTGGCGCCAAGCTGGACGATGCGTTGCGGGTGGCCCGGGTTCGAGCCCGTGCCCGGTTCTTCCGCCGTCGGCGCTGGTGCAACGGCAACCCGCCCCTCGATCACCGTTACCACGGTCGAGTCATGCTCCAGGCGCACATCGAATTTTGTGCCCAGGTCCACGATTTCAGCCGATCCGGCGATCACCCGAAATGCCCGATCGGGCTCATGCGCAACTTCAAAGTCTGCCTGGCCTGAGGTAAGCATGACGAGCCGTTCGTTCTTTCCGTAACGGATAGTCACCGCACTGTCAGTATTGAGATGGAGAATCGAATTATCCGCCAACCGACGACTCAGCTGTTCTCCATGGCGCGTCTCGAAGTGCAGTGCCGTAGTGCCGGTTGAAACTGAAGGATGACCGGCGGGTTTGACATTCCACGGCAAGAACCAGCCAAGACTCAACACAAGGCACGCAGCCGTCGTCACCGCGACCGTGAGCCAGGGACCAGAGGTTCCGCCGCGAACGGCTTCAATGACCCGCGGCCAGAGGGCACGACCCGGAGCGATTTCCCCGGCTCGTCCGCGTGCGAGAATCGCGTCGAGCGAGTACTCGGGATCCGCGCGGGCCTTCCGCAGGTCGCGCGCGATTGCCGAGACCCCAAGGAACTCCTCGATGTGGACCGGCGAAGTCTTGAGCCACGCGCTGAGGGCCGCAGAGTGCCGCGCATCCAGCGCTTCCTCCTCGTTCGCCACGAACCATTCGGCGGCCTGTTCGGCGATCGCGGCACGGACTTGGTCTTCGTTGAAAGTCATAGATTCAACCTAGCCGCGCCATGCGGCGTCGACAGTGACCCAACCCCTGCGCCACGTACTTTTTTGCCATCTGCGGGGACACTCCGAGGTGCATTGCGATCTCCCGGAACGAGAGCCCATGCGTGAACCGCAACTCCACTGCGGCGCGGCATTTTGGGCGGAGCTGTTGCAGCACGACCCCGAGCCGGGCGACCCGCTGGCTCGCATCGAGGTCCCCGTCGAACTGTGGCAGGGTCTCGAGCTGCTCATGCGCAGGAGCCTCGTCGATGTCGATGCCGCTCGCCTGCCGCCGGTCGAGTGCCGCGTGCTCCTTCACGAGGTTATTGGCCACGGTATAGAGGTAGTGGACGGGACTGCGGATCGCCTCCTGGTCGCTGACCCGAAGCATCCGTACGTACACCTCCTGAGCCAGATCCGCTGCATCGGCCTTGCTGCGGATGCGCCGTCGGAAGAACGCCTGCAGCGCGGCTCGGTGCTCGGCAAACAGCCGCTCGACCAAGGATGGTTTTGGCTCAGCCGCAGCCATGGCTACACATGAAGTTCCCTCTCATCTTGTATATGAGTCCCTCTGGTCCGAAATGGCAACCTAAACTTTCGCAGCACCTTCGCCGGACTCCACGCCGACCGATCATGACACCCGTCATTCAAAATTTAGGGGTGTCCAATTCGTGCCCTGAGGACTCGTTACAAGTGACAGAACAATTCAATGTGAATTTAATAGTCGGAGACACAACATGAAACGCCGTGATTTCGTCAAAACTGTTGGAATTGGATCAGCATCGTTAGTGACCCTCTCAACGCTGCCTGACGCATTGGTCAACCCCGCGCTGGCGAGCCCATCACTCGACGGGCAACCCGCCGCCAAATTCACAATCCTTCTGGCGGGCCTCTATAAACCAGTGGTGAAATGCCCCGACCTTGGACTGACCACAGTGAACGTTTGTGATGGCACGTACCGCACCATCAGGATCTACCCCGTCAGCGGGCTGCCACTCGATGACAACGACCATGAGGGCAGTGGCCCGAGCGATCCCCACCAGCGGTCGCCGATTGGCAGATTTTACTTCGGTAGCAAGTATTGTGCCTACGATCTTCCGGGCGGCACGATCGCGATGCAATTCACGGGCAACACTTTGGTGCCTGTCCCCGACGGGCAGGGGGGGACGTTTGGGGTAGGAACCATCGATTGCAGCATCGTGGAAGCCACAGGGGTTTATCAGTCGTTTGTCGGAGGTCATAACACGATGGTGGATATAGGTCACACCCTAGCTGATGGCTCGTTAATCGACGACTGCTTCTGTAACATCAGCCGCCCATAGTAAAGAGAGGTCACAGTTGCCTATGAAGTGAGCGCGAAGGGACTCGATCCCCGGCAGGTTGCGGCCCACGGGATCGACGCGCCTATGCAGGTTGCGGCGAAGTGATGACAGCGTCGAAACAATGCCCTCAGTGCGCTTCGTGAACACCGCGATCCGCATATAGGTCATTTGCACGCGTTAGGAAAATGCAGCACGGGTCTCACCACTCGTGCTGCTCAGCACCTCTGAGGGCAGCCGGCGTGATGAAGGCGCCCCTGTGGTAGGTTCCTTGTAACCTCATGGGTTCGAAGTCAGCCGCGCGTCAGCAAGTCAAGCAATTCCTGGAAACTTTGATCGGCGGTTCTGCCGGACGTCGTCAAGTGAAGGTGAGCCTGGCGATAGAACGGTTCGCGGGCCTTCAGGATGTCATTGAGTTCGCGCATCGCTTCCCGGCTGCGCGCCATCGGCCGAAGATCGCCCTGATCGATGACCCGCTGCATATGCTCTTCCGGTGAGGCGCGCACCCAGACAGTGAGGGAGCGTTCGAGCAGCAGCGCCAGCGTCTCGGGGTCCGCTGCCAATCCACCGCCGGTTTCGATGACGGCCGCCGGGTTTCGCGACAAGACCGCCTGAAGGCTCTCGCGTTCGAAACGCCGGTATCCCGGCTGTCCGTGCAACTGCAGAATCTCACCGATGGTCGCGCCATATTCGCGTTCGACTTCGCGGTCGAGTTCGAAGAACGGCACTCCACGCTGCTCGGCTAGCCGGCGTCCCAGCGTGGTCTTGCCGGCGCCCCGAAGTCCGATCAACGTGACGTAGGGCTTTTTGGTATCGGAGACCTCCTCTAACCCGAAGTGTTGGGTGAAAAGGCGGCGCGCCTTGGAAAGGTCGTCATCGGAGAGCGGCTTGAGCATCTGTAGCAGGAGCATTCGGTCGATCGCGGACGAAGGTTCATCGGACAACAGATCTCCGGGCGGGAATCCCATGGCCGCCGCGATCCGCCGCAGCACCAAGATGGATGGGTTGCCCTGGCCTACTTCGAGTTGCGCAAGAAAGCGCAGGGAGACGCCCGAATCCGCAGCGAGCGCATTTCGTGTCATGCCGCGCTGAGCGCGTGCATCGCGGATCTTGTCCGCCAACGTGCGCAGGTAGGCGGCATCTTGCGGGTCGGCGCGGCGGGGGCTGGCGCGGCTTGCCGCGGCGCGGCGCTTCTTGGTTGACCTTGGCATGCGTCGAATGGGAATTTGAACGGTACTCTGTCTAGGCTGTGCGACTACTGGTTGACCGGCCGCGCATCGACGCGAGGCCCGCGACAAACTCCCTGGCGGCGGCCAGTACGGCCTGCGGCTGATCGCGATGCGGTGAATGGCGGCAAGCCGGCAGGGCAAGCGATTTGGCGTCGGGAGCCGCGCGGGAAACGCTCGCGATCTGCTCCAACGTACCGTATTCATCGTCCTCGCCTTGGATCGCCAGGATCGGGCAGCGGATCGATGGAAGCAGGTTCTCGATGTTCCAGCCGCGAAACGCCGGGTCGAGCCAAATCCGATTCCACCCCCAGAACGCCGAATCGACGTCCGCGTGATGCCGGCTCAGACGCGCGCGCAAATCCGTTTCCAGATACGCGGTCCTCGCCGCGTCGATGCTGCGCACGGTGAGATCTTCGACTTTGACGTGGGGCGCCAGCGCAATGATGCCCGCGATATCGCTCTCGGGCGTCGCCGCGTGGATCAAGGCAATGGATGCTCCGTCGCTATGCCCGAACAGTACGGGTTCGCGTACTCCCAGCCGCTGCAGGATTGACGGCAGCCAGACGCGTGCTTCTTCATGCATGTAGTCGACGCGCCGCGGTGCGTCGAGCGGCGATGAGTGACCATAGCCATGCCGCGAATACACCAGGGTGCGGCAACCCGTCGCGTGCGCCAGCCGCTCGGGGAAATCCCGCCACATCGAAACCGACCCCAGCCCTTCGTGCAACATCACGAGATCCCTACCGCCGTCGGCGGCGGGTTGCACGAACCGATACTCTATTTGACGGCCCTCGCAGTTCAGCTGGTCGGATTGCATGCGGCGCGCAACTTGAATCGTTGAATCTTGCCGGTGACCGTCTTGGGCAGGTCGGCGACGAACTCGATCCAGCGAGGATATTTGTAGGGAGCGAGACGCGATTTGACGAACGTTTTCAGTTCATCGGCCAGGGTTTCCGAGGCGGCGAAACCGCCGGCGAGGACGACGTAGGCCATGGGCTTGACCAACCGGTCGGAGTCCTCCTTGCCGACTACCGCGGCCTCGTGCACGGCCGGGTGCGCGACGAGCGCTGATTCGACTTCGATTGGCGAGACGTAGATGCCGCCCACCTTGAGCATGTCATCGGCCCGGCCGGCGTACACGTAGTCGCCGTTGTCGTCGACGCGAAATCGATCGCCCGTCCGGGTCCAATAGCCTTCGAAGGTGGCGCGGCTGCGTGCGTGCTGGTTCCAATAAAATTTCGCACTGGTCGAACCGCGCACCAGCAGATGGCCGGTCTCGCCCGCGGCGACGGGATTTCCGTCCTCATCGACGATCTTTACCTCGAAACCGGGCACCGGCAGCCCCAGGGTGCCGTAGCGAATGCGATCAGGCCGGTTGGAAATGAAGATATGCAGCATCTCGGTGGAGCCGATCCCATCCACGATGTCGACGCCGGTACGGTCGCGCCAGCGTCGCGCGATGTCCTCCGGCAGCGCTTCACCCGCCGAATTGCACACCCGCAGCGACAATTCCTGCGCACTCGGCAGCTGCCCGCTCGCGAGCAGCGCGGCATACAGCGTCGGCACGCCCGAGAACACCGTGGGGCGATGCTTTCGCAGTCGCGCGGCGACGGACATAGGTGTGGTGCGTTCCGCCATCAACACGGCCGTCCCGCCCACCGCCAACGGAAAGGTCAGCGAATTGCCGAGACCATAGGCAAAGAACAGTTTTGCGCCCGACAGCATCACATCGCTTTCCCTCAACCCGAGCGTGGCTTGCGCGTACAGTGCCGCGGTCTCGATGAGACTCGAGTGCACGTGCACCGTGCCCTTGGGCGCGCCGGTGGATCCGGACGAGTACAGCCAGAAACACGGCTCATCGCGCAACGTGGGGGCCGGTTCGAATGAGTCCGACGAAGAGGCGAGAACCTCATCGAACGAACACATGCCGGGCGGCGGCTGCGCGGCACCGGATACCAGGACGTGCTTTAGAAACGGAGATTGACCGAGAATCGGCAGCAACTGCGGCAAGAGCGCGGCTGAAATCACCAGCATCGGCGCACGGCTGTCGTGGAGCATGTAGGCATAGTCGGCGGGGGACAGCATCGTATTGACCGGGATCGGCACGATTCCAGCCTTGATCGCACCCAAGAAAGCGGTTGGAAAATCGACGCCGTCTTGCAGGCACAGCATCGCCCGCTGTTCCATGTGCATGCCGAAGCCATGCAAGGATCCGGCGAAGCGATTGATCCGCGCGGCGAGTTCTCCGTAGCTATACGAACCGCCGTCATCGATACAGGCGATCTTGGGCGCGCGGCCTGCTCGCAGGTTGCGCTCCAACAGGTCGTAAGCGGCGTTGAAGCGATCTGGAATTCGCAGCGCGGGTGGACTTGACGCGATGTCTATCTCACAGAGATCCATGTACTGATGAGCCCTCACGGTTTGGTGAATGCCAGTCCCGGTCTCGTTGCGCACTATAATGCATTTCCTGATAAATGGGTAGGATACGTGAGACCCAGTCTCTTGATTTGGCGTCCATAATGCGCTGCGACTTGACGTCCGAGGCGCACTGGAATAAGAATGCACTATATTGCATTTCGAACAACCCTCCATCGAGGACCCCATGGCGGAGCCCGCAACGACAATTTCCGAGCCCGGCGCCCAACCGGTGAACTTCGATACGCATCCGTCCCGGTACCGGCATTGGCGCCTGACCGTCGCGGATTCCGTCGCGACGCTGACGATGGATGTCAACGAGGAAGGCGGCATTCGACCGGGCTACCGCCTGAAGCTCAACTCGTATGATCTGGGCGTCGACATCGAGTTGTACGATGCGTTGCAACGAATCCGCTTCGAACATCCGGAGGTTGGCGCGGTCATTCTCGCCAGCGGCAAGGAGCGGATCTTTTGCTCCGGCGCGAACATCTTCATGCTCGGCCTTTCGAGCCACGCCTGGAAGGTGAATTTCTGTAAATTCACCAACGAGACCCGCAACGGCATGGAGGATTCGAGCCTTCATTCAGGCATCAAATTCATAGCCGCATGCAATGGAACGACCGCCGGGGGCGGTTACGAGCTCGCGCTTGCGTGCGATGAAATCGTGCTGGTCGATGATCGCTCGTCGGCGGTGAGCCTGCCCGAGGTGCCTCTGCTCGGTGTGCTGCCGGGCACCGGAGGTTTGACGCGACTCACGGACAAGCGGCATGTGCGCCGCGATCTCGCCGATGTGTTCTGCACGACGGCCGAAGGCGTGCGCGGTCAGCGTGCGCGTGATTGGGCGCTGGTCGACGCGATCGTCAAACCGCAGAATTTTCATGAATACGTCCGGCAGCGCGCGCAGGCGCTTGCCGCCACGAGCGAGCGCCCCAAGGCTGCCGCCGGAGTGCCGCTCCCGCCGCTCGATCGGGTCATCGAGCCCCAGGGCTACCGTTATCGCTTCGTCGACGTCCGTTTGGACGGCGCCACGCAGCGGGTCGAATTGACGATCTCGGCGCCGGAGGGCGCCCCGCCCGCATCGGTCAATGCGGCGCTCGCTGCCGGCGCGCACTGGTGGCCGCTGCAGATGGCGCGAGAACTCGACGATGCCATCTTGAATCTGCGAACCAACCATCTCGAGTATGGTGTCTGGATTTTGAAGACACGCGGCGTGGCGGCCGCGCTGCTCGCCACCGATGCGTTTCTCCTCGAACATCGCAATCATTGGTTTGTCCGCGAAGTCATCGGGCAGTTGCGGCGCACCTTCGCGCGGCTCGACGTCTCGTCGCGCTCGTTGTTCGCGCTGATCGAGGCCGACAGCTGTTTTGTCGGGTCGCTGCTTGAACTTGCCCTGGCGTCGGATCGCACTTACATGTTGAACCAACCCGCCGCCGCGGGCGGCCCCGTGCTGGTGCTTTCGGAGGTAAATTTCGGCCTGCTCCCGGCGGTGCACGGGCGATCGCGAATCGAGGCTCGCTTCTATGGCGAAGCGAAACTGCTCGCCGAGGCCCGGGCTGCCGTCGGGTCCCGACTCGAGTGTCGCCAGGCGGAAGCTCTCGGACTCGTCACTTCAGGACCCGATGCGCTCGACTGGGACCACGAGATTCGCATGGCACTCGAAGAACGCGGTGCGCTGTCGCCGGACGCCCTGACCGGCATGGAAGCCAACCTGCGATTCGGACCGGGTGAGACGCTGGAAACACGCGTGTTTGGCCGCTTATCGGCGTGGCAGAACTGGATTTTCATCCGCCCCAACGCCGTTGGCGAAGCCGGTGCTCTCAAGGTATTCGGCACCGGCCGCAGAGCCCAATTCAACCGCGATCGCATTTAAGAGACGCCACTGATGAACATCACCTACGCGGACAAGATTCCCAACAATGTCGATCTCGGTAGCGACAGAGTGCTGCAACGGGCGCTCGAGCACTGGCAACCCGAGTTTCTCAAGTGGTGGGCGGACATGGGCCCCGAGGGCTCGCACACCGCCGATGTGTACCTGCGCACGGCCGTCAGCGTCCATCCGAGCGGCTGGGCCCATTTTGACTATGTGAAGATGCCCGACTATCGCTGGGGGATTTTCCTATCTCCCGCCGACGGCGAACGCAGAATCAATTTCGGCGATCACAAGGGCGAGCCCGCCTGGCAGGACGTTCCGGGCGAGCATCGGGCCAACCTGCGGCGGATCATCGTCACGCAGGGCGACACGGAACCCGCTTCGGTCGAGCAGCAACGTCATCTCGGGCTCACCTGCCCGTCGCTGTACGACCTGCGCAATCTGTTTCAGGTCAACGTCGAAGAGGGCCGGCATCTGTGGGCCATGGTGTACCTGCTGCAACGCTACTTCGGGCGGGACGGCCGCGAAGAGGCCGAAGCCCTACTGCAGCGCCGCTCGGGAGATCAGGACAATCCGCGGATTTTGGGCGCCTTCAACGAAAAGACGCCGGACTGGCTGGCATTCTTCATGTTCACCTACTTCACGGACCGCGACGGAAAATTCCAACTGCTGGCATTGGCCGAGTCGGGCTTCGATCCTTTGGCCCGGACCACGCGCTTCATGTTGATGGAGGAGGCGCATCACATGTACGTCGGTGAATCCGGTGTCGGCCGCGTCATTCATCGTACGTGCGAGATCATGGCGCTGCACAAGACCGACGACCCCGCTCGGCTCCGTGCGCTGGGGGTGATCGACCTACCGACCATCCAGCGGTATCTTAATTTTCATTTCAGTGTGACCATCGATTTGTTCGGCGCCGATGTATCCTCGAACGCCGCAACGTTCTATTCGAGCGGCCTCAAAGGGCGTTACGGTGAAACGACATTCAGCGACGACCACCTTCTGCGGGACGCGCTCTATCCGGTATTGCAGGTCGCCGACGGACACCTCGAAATTGGCGAAGCGCCGGCGCTCAACGCGCTCAATGAAAAGCTTCGCGACGACTACATCAAGGATTCCGTGGCGGGCGTCGGACGCTGGAACCGCATCATCCGAAAGTCCGGGATCCCGTTCGAACTGACCGTCCCGCACAAGGCATTCAACCGGAAAATCGGGCCCCTCGCCGGCCTCAAGATTGCAACTGACGGGCGCGTCGTGAGCGAAGCAGAATGGACCGCAAAGCAGCGCGAATGGCTCGCGACCGATGAGGATCGAGCCTTCGTCGCATCTCTGATGGGTCGGGTTGCCGCCCCCGGTGCGTACGCCAATTGGATATCGCCGCCGACGCTCGCCATCAACAAGCAGCCGAACGACTTCGAGTTCGTGCGGTTCAACTGAGCACCCTCTTGCGGTTCAACTGGGCGCCATCTTCAATACGTGCGGGCGCCCGCGCGCCACACGCACCAACCGCCGAGTCGATTGGCCGGGCACGTACCAGATCGGCGATGACCAAGCGCGCTCTTGGATGGTGGCCGGAACGTCAGGCGGCAAGGTCTCTCCGCGCTTGACCGAAACGATCGTGCTCCACCGCGGCGTCGGAATCTCGAGCAACCGCAAATAATAAGCGGCCGGCACGCCGGGATCGAACTGCGGATCCTGCCATAAGGCGGAGAGTTGGGTCGCGCCGATAGTATTTTCATAGGTAGCGCTCTTCAGGTCAACCGTGCTGCCAACCGCCGGCGCCTTACCGGTTTGCGGATCGATCTTGCGTCCGTTGGACAAGGCGAGTTCGTAGATGCGCTCGACGTGTTTGCCGTCCTGCAGCCAGATTTTGACGACTTGGAGGCGGTCGAGATTCGCACCATTCGGATCTTTCACGCCCCAGGCGAGGAACTTGGGTGCCACCGCTTTCGCCGGTTTGGCAGGCAGATCGCCGCCCATGGGCGCACCCTTGGCATAGGCATCGTGCACCCATTTTGCATCGCTAAGCGTCACCGCGGGGAAATCCCAGCCGCCGAAGAATCGCACCTTCAGCCGCGTACCGGAGGTGGCGAAGGTCTCTTTACGGCGGAACGCATCGTAAATCGCTTCGCGCGTATTGTGTTCCGCCCAGACACCGGTGAGGTTGCCGCTGCTGGTTTCGTACAAATTCGCCGAAACGCTCTTGCGCGCCTCACCCCAGTCCTTGAAGAAATCCGCTACGCTCGGCGGCGGCCGACTCGGATCGACGCCGCCGAAGGTGCCGACGAAGGCGTCCTCGCTGGAGGTGCTGAGACCGTTGTGAAAGTCGCTGGCCCCGATGACGCCGTACTTGTACGGATTCACGCCCCCGGCGCGCTGCGCTATTTCCAATCCTCGGCCCAACGCATCGCGCACGTAGCTGCCCTCCGGCTTGCTCTTCTTGGGCGAAATCAACAAATGGTCGTAGAACTCGTAGTTGCTGAACTCATCATTGGGAGAAAGGATCGGATGAGTTTCCGACGCGCCTTTGTTCTGCGCAATCTCAACCAAGGGCTCGTCGCTTGCCCGCTGCTCGGCGTATGCCTGGTCAATGGGGCGGCCGTTGCTGTCGTTCCAATCGAACATGAGCCCGTTGCTGGCATTGGAATTGTGCGGGATGGCGAGCGCCTCGTAGCCGTCCTTGCGGATCTTGTCGAGCCAATTCCACAGATCCTCGGGTTTGGGCGAATCAACCGAACTGAACGGATTCGGCGCCTTGTCGCCGCGAAAGATCACGTTGCGGTGCAGGTTCTGTCCGTCCGGCATGGCACTCCACTCATAGGCGATGAAGGTCGTGAAGGTACCCGGCCGGTAGTTGCGATTCGCGGCTTCGACTTCCCGCTGCCACGCAGACTGCGCCAGTGCTTTCGCGTTCTTGACACCCTCCAGCAGTTTGCCGCTGGCGAACTTGCCGCTGGATATCGAGTCCCAGAACGCCTTGACGGGGTTGGCTTTGAATGCCTGTCCTGCTTCGCTCTTTGAAAAATCGCTGTTCGGGTCGTCGAGCGAGTTGAATACGCCGATATTCTCGGAGTGATCCGTGACCGCAAGGAAGTCCAAGGGTTCATTGCGCTTGGTGCTGCCGCCCAGGAAATCGACGCTTTCGCCGCGGGCGAATCGATAGGCCGCATCGGGGTCTACTTTGGCGCCGAACAATACATAGGCATCGAACGAGTACGAGGTATGCAGGTGCAGATCGCCGTAGAAGGCCTGCCGTTCTGCGGGCTCGGCGTGCCCGCCCGCAGCATAGGCGGCGGACACGGCGGCGGTCAGTGCGATGAGGGCGGTGCGATGCGCGGATGGTTTCATGGGAATCCCTTGAAGGTCAGTGTGTGAGAAAATGTAACCGTTGAATCACCCAGAACGAGGCGAGCCCGCCGATCGCATAGGGTGGTATCCAGGTCGTCCAGGGCGGCAAGCGCCGCGGTATGCGCCTGAGCAGATCGATCAACAACAGCACCGCTCCGACGAACAGCAACTGGCCGAGTTCGACGCCGACGTTGAACAGCAGCAGGCTTTCGGGGATGTTGTGCTCCGGAAGCCCGATCTGTGCCAGGGACCCGGCGAATGCGAAGCCGTGCAGCAAGCCGAAGGTAAACGCGATCAGCCAGGGGATTCGAGCCGTGAGTCCGTACTGGCCGCGATACGCCCGCACCAGTTCCAAGGCGACAAAGACGATACTGAAGGCGACCAGCGCCTCGATCACTGCGGGGTTGACGTGCACCAATCCCAGAGCGGCGGCGGCCAGCGTGAGGCTATGGGCGACGGTGAATGCCGTGATGGTCTTGATGAGCGTCAGTCGCGATCGCACCAGCAACAACAAGCCCAGTACGAAGCTCAAATGGTCGAAACCCGTCAATATATGTTCAATGCCGAGCAGCAGATACGCGGGCACGGGCATCTTGCCGGTGCCGGTGAGGTGCACCACCAGGGCGGGGCTTCGCGGCCTTAGTATCTCTTGAATGTCCTGACCATTGGCGAAGCTGATGCTGATGAGGGCATCGGTGATGGTGTATTCGAGGCCGTCGATTCGAACGGTCGCGCCATCGAACGAGTCGCGCGCGACGCTGATATTGTTCCAGCGACGCACGACAAAACTGTTGGCAACCGACTCTTCGGTCGGCTTGGCATCGAGCAAACCATTCGACACCTGCGGCACGAGGCGCAGCAGCTGCGTTCCAACACTCGGCTGCTTCCACAACACGTCGAATCGATGTTCGGAGTTTTCCGCGATCTGCAGATACGCCGGCCGAATCTCGTGCGCGAAGAGCGAGGTCGTGCCGCTCAGCAGCAGCAGCACCGCCGCCGCCGCCAATGATCGAATCACTAATGCGCTGGCCATGGCTACTCGCGCACGATGGTGAAATGCTTCTTCAGGTTCTCGAGCGCCGCCGCATTGCGGATGCCGCGCTCGGCGTCGAGGTAGTCGCGCCGCACGGCGTCCTGCGCATCGTCGTAGGCCGCGACTCCGGCCGGCTCATGCGCCGCCACAAACACGAGATGCCAGCCAAAGCCCGAACGGAACGGACCCGCCCAATGGCCGGGTACGATCGTGAATATCTCCTCGGACAACGCGCTCGACCCGAAGGCACGGCGCACCTGGGTGGGTGTTGCGCCCGCATAGTCGAATGCGCCCGGAAATGCATCGCCGCTATCCGGCGCCCGCGTCACCCGTCGCTGATTGAGTGCAGCCAAGACGCGCTCGGCGCGCGCCTTGGCTGCGTTGTCGCCGTCGCGATCGATGGAGAAGAACACGTGACTGAATGTCAGGCGCTCGGGGATCTCATAGTTCTTCGTATGCGATTGATAAAAGGCGCGTAGATCCGGCTCCGACGGATCCTTGGGAGTGCCGAGGTCCTGTTGCAGGAATTCGTATTTTTGCACCAGACGGCGGCGGATGATTTCATCGTCGCGATCCAGTTTGAGTCTCAACGCCTCGTGATAGAACACCTCCTCCTTGACAAATTGATCGACCAAACCATTCAATTGCTCCGCCGTGGGTGAAGCGCCGTACTGCAGCCGATAGTTGTTCGTAATCCCCTCGACTTGGGAGCGGGTGATATCGATACGCGCAAAGTTCGCACGCGCCTCCAGATATTCACTTGCCGCAAACAGCAACGCGCCCAGAGCAACGAACTGGAAGAACGGCTCACGCACGATCCAAGCGATCGAGCGCCCCACCCATCGGCCGCGCCCGGCAGAATGCAGCGAATCAGCAACGTCGCCCGCCACGCTGACCATCAGAATTCCACCCGGACGGTCGCACCCCAGAATCGAGGGGTGCCGGGAAACAGTGAATAGGCGCGGAACGTGGCCCCGCTCAAGCCTCCCACGAGATAGCGCTTATCGAGCGCATTGTTCGCCCATAGCGAGAAATCCCATTTCTTCGAGCCGAGATCCCCGCGCACCCCAAGGCGCAGGTTGACCAGGCCATACGCATGGACGAGCCCATACTCGGAGTTGTCCGAAGTGCCGAAGAATGAGGAGCGCCAGGAGTAGCCGGCGAGCGCATAGCCGATCAAGCCGCCGCCGACGGAGTGATCCACGCTGATATCCGGGTTCACTACCCACTTGGGTGCGCCCACTACCTGCTGGCCGGTGAGATCGCAGGTCGTTTTTCCGGCAATGCTCGACTCGACCGAGCACGGCGCATTCGAATACGAGGTGTACACCGCGTCGTTATAAGAGGCGTTGAGGTCGAATGCCAACCAGTCGACGGGCTTCGCTGTAACCTCGGCCTCCACGCCGCGCGTGCGGACGCCGCCGATATTCGACAGCGTCTGCACGAACACGCCGGGCGTGGTCTGCTCGAGTTGCGTCGCCTGATAATCGGTGACATCGGTCCAGAACACGTTGAGGTTGACCAACAGATGCTGGTCCAGCAGGGTCGATTTGACGCCCAGCTCATAGTCATTGGCCTTTTCTGGCGACACGTAGAGAGAAGCAACGGTCAACCCTTTACCCGGGACCGATTGATTGATTCCGCCGGCTTTCGCGCCGTGAGAGACGGAAACATATCCCAGCACATTGGTGTCGAACTTGTAGCCGAGGCTTAAGAGCGCCGACACGTTGTTGTTGCTGACTTTGAGATCGCCCGAACTGTAGGGCGGCAACGCGAGCGCAATGCCGGGTGCGCCCACGGGGGCATCGCGTTCAATGTGGCTGGTCTTCTCTTCGTTGGTGTCGCGAAGGCCCAGCGTAAGATCCAACTTGTCCGCCGGATGCCAGGTGCCCTGACCGAAGGCCGCGTAGCTGTTGGTTTTTGGATGGGCGTGCACCTGCGAATACGAGTTGTTGTAAAACGCGGGCAATCCATATAAGGCATGTGCCGCCGGGCCGTACAGGTTATATGCCTGGTTGTTTTGGTATTGATAGAAATAGTAGACGCCGCCCACCCAGTCGATGGGCCCGCCCGTCGGCGACGCCACGCGAAACTCCTGGCTCCCCTGGTTGTCGCTGTCGGCCTGGCCGGCATCGATGAGGGCCGATATATTCGTGCCGTCGGCATCGTTGGTCGGGATGAAGTGCCATGACCGGAAGGCCGTGATCGATGTCAGGTTGTAACCGCCGCCAAAACGCCAATTGGCTTGCACCGACCCGCCGCTCTGGCGCACCTCCATGTGCTGAAGATCATTGATGCTGGAAGACAGGAAGTTCGGATCGAAGATCTCCGCGGCACCCGCCGCAGCGAGCCGGGCTTTGAGGAGCGCACCGTTGTTCGGACCCGGGTTGTACAATACGGACACGCAGCAATCCGAATCCTCCTTCTCGTAGTCGCCGATCACGCGTATGGAGAGCGCATCGTTCGGTTTGAATAGAAGCTGGCCGCGCAGTCCTTGACGATCGACGCTGTTGAGGCGCCGTCCGTCCGTCACGTTGTCGATGAAGCCGTCGCGCGAGGTCTTGGCGTACGATAGCCGGCCCGCCAACGTGTCGTCGGCGAGCGGCCCCGACAGAGTACCTCGCACCCGGTAGTAGCCGTAGTTGCCCCCCGATGCCTCCGCCGTGCCGTCAGCAGTGAAACTCGGCGCGCGCGTCGTTATGTTGAGCACGCCGGCGGTCGTATTCTTGCCGAATAGGGTTCCCTGGGGTCCGCGCAGCAACGACACCTGGTCAATATCGACGAAGTCTTGATTGGCCATGCCCGGCCGGCCTAGATACACATCATCGAGATACACTCCGACGCTCGATTCCAACCCATCATTGGCCGGGTTGTTGCCGAGGCCGCGCACTGCGATGCTGGTCTGGCGGGGGTTCGCGAACTGCGCGTTTAAGCTGGGCAGCCGTTCATTCAAATCCTCGAGCCGGTACTGCCCGCTCTCCTCGAGCGAGTTGCCGGTAATCGCCGTGATCGGTATTGGGACATCTTGCGCATTCTCGGCGCGTCGCCGAGCGGTCACGACAACGTCCTCAAGGCGGCCGCTTCCATCCCCATCGGCCGCACTCGTCTCGAGGTCGGCGCTGGCCGGCTCGCTCGCTCGCGACGCGAGGGGAGCCGACAAGAGCACGGCGACCCATGCCGTTGCCACGGCAACAGCACGAGATTCTTTCAACATAGAAACACCCTTCTCGATATTTGTGAGTTCTCAAAGCATCCGAGAGAAGGTAGCCGCACACACATGATCGGACGACTACTGTTTTTCTATGTCGGTATGGATTTTATTTCTGTGAGCGAATTGTCATGTGAAAAGAATGGAAGGGTATTAGCGGAAGCCCATCGCGGAACATTGCGGCCAAGGATCCCGCGTTTACAACTGGCTGAGCACGTCCGGGTTCGGGGGAACATTCTCATTCGCCGGCAAGTATTGCCGCAATCGGCGACGAGGGCCTAGGGAGCAATACAGTCAGTGAAGGTGGTGAAACTCAATGCCCTGAGCGCCGCGCTGCCGTAGCCTCGGATGCATGATTCAACCGATCGAGGAGCCGCGAAAGATCGGTGTCCGAGAGCAGTGATTCCCGATGAGGGTCGCGGATGAAGCCCTCCGCCACCGCCCTATTCACCATGGCGATCATCGAATCGTAGTAACCATTGACGTTGAGCACGCCGCAGGCCTTGTTCTGGATTCCCAATTGCGACCAGGTGAGCGCCTCGAACAGTTCGTCCCAGGTTCCGTAGCCACCCGGCAATGCCAGAAACGCATCGGAGAGTTCGGCCATCACGGCCTTGCGCTCGTGCATCGAGCCGACGACCCGCAGCTCCGTCAATCCCCTATGCGCCACCTCCTTGTCGGCGAGCGCCTGCGGGATGACACCGATGACACGGCCTCCTGCATTCAAACAAGCGTCCGCAACAACTCCCATCAGACCGACATGGCCGCCGCCGTAGACGAGACTGATAGCCCGCTGGCCGAGCATCCGCCCTACCTCCCGGGCCGCCTCCCGATAGGTGGACGCGACACCGGAGCTGGAACCACAAAAGACGCCAATACTTCGGAGCATGCCTCGATTGTAATGGCAGGATGATTCCATCTGTCAGCTAAAACTGCGTTCCCCCTGTCGGCGAGCGGTCTATGCGGCGAAAGACATCTTTGAAATCAAGAGGCATACTGGTTTTCACACCGGGGAGCAAACGCAATGCCTCGCAACATCGAGATCAAGGCCCGCATCACCAGCGTTGACGCGCTCGAACCCATAGCCGCGTCGCTGGCGATTCAGGGCCCGACTGAGATCGCCCAAGACGATATCTTCTTTTGCTGTAAATCGGGCCGCCTTAAACTTCGCATGTCTTGCGAGAGCGGGGCTCGCGAGGCGCGCGCCCTGATGTGTCGGCTGGGTATCGAGCCGTCCGACCTCATCGAAACCGCCTACGTCGATCTACTTGCTCAAAGCGCTGCGCGGCTGCATGAACCCTAGGTCGCTGTTGCTGCTGTTGACCTTGCTCCCGGTCGCCACGGCCCACGCCGCGGCTCAAGCTACCCAGTGGACCCGGGTCACCATTCACGGTCACAAGATCTACTATGCCGTACGCGGTAGCGGCCCGAACGTGGTGTTCTTGCACGGAGGAGGAGATTCCGGCGAACACTCCTTTGCCCGCCAACTCGACGTCTTTTCCGAACATCACCACATCGTCGCGCCGGACCAGGTCGGTCAGGGCCGCACCCCGGAAGTGCCCGGCCCTTTAAGCTACACGGCGATGATGGAAGACACCGCAGCGCTATTGAAACTCCTTAACCTCCGACATGTCGACATTGTCGGATTCAGCGACGGTGGAATCCTGGCGCTCATGCTCGCCGTCCGCCATCCCGAGCTCGTGCGAAGGCTGGTCATCAGCGGCGTCAACATTGCCCCCGAGGGTCTGCGACCCGAGGATCTGGAAGAGCTCCGGGCAACACAAATCCCTAAACCGAAGACGATCGATGAAAAGCTTGCGCAGCTTTGGCTTACCTCGCCGACGGAATCCGAATTGAATTTGCCGCTGCTCGCAAACATCACGCAACCGGTGCTGCTCATCTCCGGAGACCGGGATGCCATCACGCTCGAGCACACCCTGACGATCTTTCATGCCCTACCCGACGCCGAGCTCTGCGTGCTCCCCGGCACCGATCACGCCACCTTTTCACGGCGCTCCGAGTGGCTGAACCCTATCATCAACGCGTTTCTTGATCGCGTTAGGGAACCTTAGCTGCCCCGCGCTGACTCTGGAAGGTGAAGATAGGGGAGGCGCGGTCCGGCACGACGTCACTTCGCAGCTACCAGGGCCGGGACTTCGATACCCCGCGTCGCCGCATCCTGGATCGTATGCGATCTCAGATAGACAATCGTCAGCTGCGGTCGGTTGGCCGACCGGACAGCGTCACCAAGCGCCTGTTCGTAGCAGGCGGCAAAGTCGGGAACTGCCCGCAAACCCACTCGGTTTCCATGGCCGCAGACGATGTTGGCAGCCTTCTGCAGTCGACGATACAGTTCGCGCGCATCGGTGGGCTGTTTGAGATCGAGGCCCGCGCTGTTGACGGAGAGCTTGACGTCGACTATGTGTTCCTTGGCTTGGGCTGGACCCGAGAGAATCGCGCACGCCGCCAGCGCAGCAGTGCCGATGTAAGCCTTGGCTTTGAGGACTGGGAAATTTGTGTTCATATGAGTCTCCTGGTGGGTGGGTTACGGACCGAAATCCGACTTGGAATGACCGCGTGATGAGAGTCCCACCGGTGTGCCGTGGCGTAATGAGGACGGCGTGATTTCGGCATGAAGATGAGCGGAGGGCGCGCTGAAGCCCTTGGGGTGGCTCGCCTTTGGCCCGCACGCAGCGCCGGCGCCAGTCCGCGCCACGTCTCCCGCCGCGTGCGTATACTGTGTCCGGCTCACAGGTGGATTTCCGGGACCTATTGGCTTCCGTGAGATCAATAACATATGGCAGGTCAGCGTCGATGAAGTCGCCGGACAACCCTGTCTTCCGCATCGGTGTCTGGCGCGTCGACCCTGCCCTGGACGAGATTTCCAATGACAACGAGACCGTCAAACTGGAGCCGCAGACGATGCGGCTCCTGGTTTGCCTGGCCGAGCATGCCGGGGGGATCGTCAGCGTCGAGCAACTATTGGACCAGGTCTGGAAGGAGGTCATCGTCACACCAAATTCGGTGTACCACGCGGTGGCGACGCTTCGGCGGATTCTAGGGTGCGACGCAAAGAGCCCTACCTACATTGCAAACACGTTGCGGCGCGGCTATCGCCTGATTGCGCCCGTTGTTCCCTGGATCGATGCGCTGCACTCGGTGCAAAGCGCGAATTCGTCGAATGCGGCAGCAGTAGCGGGCACCTCCCCCAACACGAACTCGATAACTGCCCCCGTAACAGACAGATCGATTGCGGTGCTGCCGTTCGTGGACATGAGCGAGAAGCAGGATCAGGGATACTTCGCGGACGGCATGGCAGAGGAAGTGGTCAATCTCTTGACGAAAGTCCCTGGCATCCGCGTCATCGGCCGCACCGCGTGTTCTCAGTTCAAGGGTAAAAGCGAGGATCTACGGAGAATCGGCAGCGTGCTCGGCGCGGCGTACGCCGTCGAAGGCAGCGTGCGTACCTCGGGCAACCGCTTACGAGTCACGGCGCAGTTGATCGGCACACAGGACGGCTCACACCTGTGGTCCGGGAGCTTCGACAGGGATTTCGACGAAGTATTCAAAATTCAGGACCAGATCGCCGCCGGCCTCGTGCGCGCGTTGCAGGTGGCGGTTGGGGTCGATCTGCCATCGCGCCCGATATTCAGGAACACCGTGGGGTACGACCTTTACCAGCGCGGCCGTCACGCGCTTGACCGCTTCGACAAAGTCGGGTTTGAGAGCGCGGCAGGCTACTTCGAACAAGCGCTCGCGCTCGACCCTACGGCGCTACGCGCGGCCGAATCTCTGGCTCTCGTCCACATCTACATCGCCGAGTGGGGATACGCGCCGCCCTGCGAGGGATTCGAGCGGGCACGGACGTCCTGCGAGAGCGTACTCAAGCTCAACCCGATTTCCGGCATGGCGTACGCCCAACTGGCCTTGATACACGCGGTTTACGACTGGGACTGGGCCGCTGCGGTCTCCAAAGTTCAACGCGCTCTCGCTCTTGACCCACGCGACCCCGGGATTCTCGTGACCGCCGGCATTATCCACTTGGCTTTGGGTCGACTGGACGAAGCGGCGGCCTTCTATAACGCCGCCTCAGCGCTCGATCCATTGGGTGCCGTCTCGCACGGCGCACTTGGCACCATTTATTATCGAAGCGGCCGGCTCTCCGAAGCGGAGACGGAATTTCGCAGGGCCCTCGAAATCAGTCCCACCTATCTGTGGGCCCACTGGTCCCTCGGTACGGTCCTGCTGACGGCGGGCAGGCTCGATGCAGCGCTCTCGCAGATGCAGCAGGCGACCCCGGATTGCGGCGGTGATGCCGGCCTCTCCCTCGTATACCACGCAATGAAACGCAATGCCGAGTCAGACGCGGCGCTCGCGCGGGCCACGAAAGCGTATGCAGGACGATGGGCGTACCGGATGGCTGAAGTTCACGCGTATCGTGGCGAAATTGATCAGGCTTTCACTTGGCTTGACCGAGCGTACCGCCAGAAGGATGTGGTGCTCTACCGGCTCAAGGGCGACCCGCTGCTGAGGAATCTCGAACCCGACGCGCGACATAAGGCATTGCTGAGAAAAATGAACCTGCCGGAGTAGCGGCCAGGCCGAGCGGCGTTGTTACGAGTCGCCCAACAGGCCGTCCAGCTCCTGTTCGCATTGCGTCGCGTCGCGAAACCAGACCGTATGCAGGCCAAGCGCCTTGGCTGCGTGGACGTTCGGCTGATGATCGTCAATGAACACCGTATCGCCGGGCGTCAGTTCATAGCGACGCAACAAATACTCGAATATTTCCGGCTCCGGTTTTATCATCTGGATCTCTCCCGAGATAACGATGCCGCGGAAAAGAGGCCAGAATGCGTGATTTTCCTTCAAATGAGAAAATGTGCTCGCCGGCATATTGGACAGGCAGTAAAGAGGCACCTGCCGCTGCGCCAGTCGCTCGATGAGCGCCACCGTATCCCGCTTCGGCCGAAGCGAACTCCGCACTACTCCGAACAAGTCCATCAACTCCAACGACGGACGACCCGTGCGCCGTTCCAACCGCGCGACGACGTCGGCCTCTGAATAGACGCCCCGATCCATGAGAAGCCAGTCCGGATGCTGGAACAGATCGCGCTTGATCGCCACCCTCGCGTCGATATCATCATAGTAGGCTTCGAGAATGGCGTCCGGGTTCCAATCAAAGACAACGCCACCAAGATCAAAGATCACATTCCGCACGCAATATCTCTCCAGGCCGTTGACCTACGACGCTTAAGCTACCCACGGCGCCAGGCCGTCAGTACATCCTAGCCAACATTCACCAACTGCACTACCTCTTCACCGGTCTTGGCAATGCGATGCCAAAATGTTCGGTTTGCGCTCCTGGTGCCCCTGTGAGAGCTGCTGATAAGTCTCCGGAGTCATCACGGGCATTTTCCGTACGAAAGAAACGACATCCCAGATCGCTGCGTCATCCAGTGTCTTGCCCCACGCAGGCATTGCGCTCATCTTGATGCCGTGTTTGATGATCCAGAATGCCCGCCGGCCGTCGCGCAGGTCCTCCTGCGCGAGATTCGGGGGGTGAGGATAGAGCCCTGGACGGATGTCGGATTTCGTCACCCCGGGGGCGAGATGACAGCCGGCGCAGAGCGCCGCATAGTGTTCCGCGCCGGCGGCGACCCTCACAGGATCTTCCGCATAGCGCAAGTCAATCGTGCTGATCCGCGCGCCGATGGAGCGCTCGCGCAGTTGCTCGATGATGGCCAGCACGATCTTCGTGTGATGATCGTCGGCGCCGATATTGTAATACCCCGATTCGATGAACAGTCCGGCGCCGATCGCACCGAGCGCAAGCATGCCGGCGATGACGAGGCCTATTTTCAATTTGCCATTCATGAGATTCACTGAACGACGATCGTTCCGACCATGCGCGGATGGATCGAACACGTGAAGCGATAGGTACCCGGTTTGTCGAATTTGTACGAGAAGCTTTCGTTCGTATCCATTCCGCCGGACTTGAACATTCCCGTGTCGCTGACCACGGTGTGCGGCTCATCGTCCTTGTTGGTCCAGGTTACGGTCGAGCCTGCTTTGACGGTCAACGGCGTCGGCACAAACATGAAATCCTTAACTTCGATCTGAGTCGCATTTGAAGTCTGCCCTACCGACGGGACGTACACCTCCATCGCCGCCAGGATCACCATGCCGGCGGCCGTCGGCATCCATTGAGTTCGTCGCAAATTCACGTGTGTCTCCTCGTTAATTGCGCCTTGACGCCTTGCCAGGCGAGCGTCTCCCAGGTTGCAATTCAGTAGAGAGGACTTCGCAGCGGACCCATTTATTCCCGAATCATTGATGATCGCGGCGGGGCGTTGAGATCCGGCGACACGCTTGGCCGGATGGCGAGCCGATTTCGGGGGCTGGCTTCGCCCGGCAAATTTCGACTATGATCGTGGTCCCGCGCTTATGTAACGGCCATCAACTCGATCGGGCATCGCTTTCTGCAGTACACTTACCATCGAAGAATAAAGGAGTCCGTTTCATGCATCCGCTCAATACCGTAAAGGGAGCCATTACTACCGGCTTTCTGCTCGCCGCCATCATCAGCGTTTGGCTCACCATTTGGGCCGGATCGGGCGCCGGCTTCCATTTTCCGCTGCTCGATCGTTGGCTGCACATCGTGTCCGGCGTCATGTGGATCGGCCTCCTGTACTATTTCAATGTCGTTCAGACTCCGGGCCTCGCCGCGGCCGCAGGCGACAAAGGCGGCCCGGGCGGCGCCGGGATATCGAAGTACATCGCTCCGCGGGCGCTGCTATGGTTCCGCTGGGCTGCGGTTGCGACCTGGGTCACCGGGGCGATCTATTTGACTGCCGGATACGGCGATGCCAGCGCCATTCACAAGGCCTTCACGTTGCAATCCGGGTTTCGTGCGATCGGGGTTGGTGCCTGGCTGGGAACGATCATGCTGATCAATGTGTGGGCGTTCATTTGGCCCAATCAGAAAAAAATACTCGGCATCGTGGCGGCGACTGATGATGAAAAAGCCGCCGCCCGCAAGATAGCCGCCAGGGCTTCGCGGATCAACTTCATACTGTCGGTGCCTATGTTGCTCTGCATGGGCGGCCAGTCGCACGGATTGCCTTTTTGAACGGAGCCCGCCCGGCTGCGACTCTCAGCTGAGAATACGACGAGCCCCGACGCGTTCAGGTGGTCAATAGGCCGCCGGCCGACGGGGCGAGTCGGCAACAACGTTTTTGAGCATGAATTGTCAGGCTACTGGCCGCCGGCACTCTCGGCAACGAACCAATTGATGGCGAACTGGACCAACTGAGTGCCGTTGCGCAAATTGATCTTGCCCTTTATGCGCTGCCGGTGCGACTCGATCGTTTTCATGCTCACATTGAGCAGGCGCGCGGTCTCGCGAGTGCTCATGCCCTTGCCGATCAAATGCAAGACCTGAAGCTCACGATTAGTCAGGCGGTCGACGGGGTCCGCCGATATGTGCCTGCCGCCGACGGATGCACGCCGAATCATATTGGCGGCGACAACCTCAGACACATAGATTCCGCCGTCGATCACACGCCGCAAAGAGCGCAGTATCTGCTCGGCCGTCGCTTGTTTCGTCAAGTAACCACTGGCCCCGACGGACAGCATTCGTTCCGCATAGATGGCCTCGTCGTGCGTGGAAAGCACGAGAATCGGCAATTGCGGATAGTGAGAGCGCACCTCACGCACCAACTCGATGCCATCGCCCTGCTTAAGGCTGATGTCGGCGACAATCGCATGGGGACCGGTCTCCTTGATTGCGGCACGTGCGCCGCGCACAGAGTCCGCCTCGGCGCACACCACCAGGTCGTCCTCCGATTCGATGATCCGCCGCAACCCCTCACGAACAATGGGATGGTCATCGACGATCAGGACTCGCGCCGCTCGACTCTTGCCGCATGAGACGTGATCTTCAGACCTCGATGAACGCGTCTCCTCGTTGCTTTCATCCATTGGCCGACCGCTCCTCTGCCGCAAATAGAGGCGCAAGCGAAAAGGCCGTGGCATTCTCGCTCATCGCTGTGGTGCCGCAGGCAGGTCAATATGGACCGTCGTGCCGTGACCTGGGTGACTGTCAATCTGCAGTCGCCCGCCGTGGGCGCGGATGGCCCGATGGACAATCCGTAGACCGAGTCCGGCTCCGTAGGAGTCGGCCGGCTCGAGAAGTCGCTGGCGCAGATTGTCGACGGTCGCGCTGTCCATGCCGATGCCGTTGTCAGCCACGGTCAGCCGAACGAATGGGTGGACGGGGCAATCCGAGCTCGTCATGCCGGCCACGCCGATCTCGATGACGCCGTCCGGCTGCCGAATGGCTTGGGACGCGTTCTGCACCAATTTCATCAGCACGCGATGCATGGCGACGGGATTGACCTCCACCAGTGGCGCATGCGCATCCATCGCGACGCGCAGAGCCGCCGTGTTCGCGACGGCCGCGCGCATCACAGGCAGCGCGTCTCGCACCACGCTGCTGAGCGACAACAATCGGCGTGCGCGCGTGTAGCCGGGGGTTTCTGGAATCATGCTTGGGTTCTGCTCACCGTTCCTGGGGTGATGCACTCTATGCCTCCGGGCACGGATTCTGGATCGGGTACTTTCCCGAGTGGAGCCGGGGAGAGGGTGTAGCGGCGGCGCTTCTGCGGTGCGTTTCTGCCCTAATCTCTAGAGCGACGCGATTTGTTCAGTGCGCGCACCACCACTTGACGATAGCGCGAGGTGTGACCCTGTTCGCATCGTGACGCCTGGCTCAGGCTTGCACCTCAATGCTCGTCGGCGCGCGCGCTTCGGTTAGCGTCGAACAGATAACGACTGGTGTCGGTCGCTCACGCATCAGCTTGCGCGGGAACGTGATGCCATCCATGCGCGGCATCTCCACGTCGAGCACGATGACGTCCGGCCATTGGGCCTGCATGCGCGCTGGGGCGAATATCGGATCCGCCGCCGCGCAGCGTATTCCGCAAGCAATGGACGCGAGGCGCTGGGATTGCTGGCGGGATTGACGCGGCAACCGGAACTTCTCGTCGTTGATCTGGAAATGCCGACCATGGACGGCTCCCAGTTGCTGGAACAGTTGCAGAAACGCGGTATCAAGATTCCGATCCTGGTGGTTTCCTCGCGTGAGGACGCGCTGCTCGAGTTGGTCCTACTTGGCTCAAAGAATACAGATTTCGCAGGACCGATCTTTGTGCACCCGATGGCATTGGTGATCACGACTCCTTTGCCCCGGACGACGGCCGAAAGCGCGGCTAGGCCGGAGGCTTGGAAAAACCCCAACCCGTAGGAGTCCACCAGCCGCACGCTGATTCGGGTCTGCGCCCAAGTCATTGATTTAGAGAACGTAAATTGACGCGTCCGCGCGAACCGTTGATCTCGCGGCCACATTTTGACACCGGTTGCCTATCGACCACCATCTCCCGATATTGAGGCAATTGTGCTTGCTTACCTAGAAAATGGTGATTTATGAACGATACGGTAAGCCGCGGGACTTGACAGTCGTATTGACACCGGTAGCATAATATACACAACGATTTGAACAAAGCCGGCGACAGGGGCTTCCCGGGGGGATCATGGGCTTCAGATCACATCTATGGATCTCGATTGCCGTTTGCGCTGCCAGTGTCGACGCGACTTCCGTTCTGGCGCAGACCACATCCGAAGGCGCGCCTGCGCTGGAAGAGATTATTGTGACGGCGAACAAGCGCGCCGAAAAACTTCAAGATGTTCCGGCGTCGGTTCTCGCGATTACCTCGGAGGAACTGGGAACTCAAAATGTCCGAGACTTCGACAATCTGGTGAATATCGCGCCAAATTTGACGATCACCAAGACGTCGCAGCCGGGAAACAACAGCATCAATATGCGCGGCGTCGGCACCTACTCCCTGTCGATCGCCTCGCAAACCAGCGTCGCGGTGGTGGTCGACGATGTCCCGCAGTCGATTCAGGCCGAGGCGTTCTCGGCCTTGGTCGGGGTGCAGCAGATCGAAGTTCTACGCGGCCCGCAGAGTACCCTGTTTGGCAAATCCGCCGACGCCGGCGTGGTGAGCATCACCACCGCCCAGCCCACCGATCATTTCACCTCTCAGGGCGAAGTGATGGTGACCGATGACAATGAACAGCATGTCCAGGCCGCTGTCTCCGGACCGGTCTCCGATCAGCTGAAACTCCGGCTGACCGTCAATGACAGCCATTATCGAGGTCGAGTCTTCAATGTGACGACCCGCAATTGGCTGGACGGCACGTCGGACCGGACCGCGCGTGCCAACATCCTGTGGCAGCCTGCGCCCGAGTGGACTGTCTCGCTCACCCCCTACGGCACCAAGACGACCGCCAGTTGCTGCGCTGTGGTGCTGAGTTCGCTGAGCCCGGGCGCCACGTTCCCGAGCACCAGCAAGACACGGGTCCCCCTGGCGCTCGCCTATCCCGGCATCACCCCGGGTCCGAACAACACGGAGGTTTCGCAGAGCGTCGACGCCTCAGGAAATGCCAGCGACTACGGCACAGGCCTCAGGATTGCCTATGAATTCGCCAATGGCGACTCGTTGATGTCGATCTCGTCCTTCGATCACTATGAACTCGACGATCGTCAGAGCACCGACCAGACTGCCTATAATTTTGCGCTGCTGAATCCCAAGTTGCCGATGGGCGGCTCCGCCAACGGCGGCTATTTTCATGTCGACAGTCTCACCCAGGAAATAAGGCTGACCTCCTCTTCCGGCTCCCGCATCAAATACGTGGTGGGTGCCTATGCCAGCGATACACGCGCATCGCGCTATTTTGTGCGCGGCTCGGACGATCTCGGCACGTTCAACGGGCAGACTCCACTGGCAACGCCCTCGCCATATTCCCGCTACACCGCCGATGACACCATCGCCACCGCTGCGCTGTTCGGCCAATCCACCATTGATATCACCGACAGGCTATCGCTGGTCGGCGGGCTGCGCTTCGAGCATGAGGCGAACAGCTACCGATTCTACGACTTGGTCAATGGTGTGACCTATGGGGCGCCCAAGTGCTCCAAGTTGACTCCGTCGGGATTGGCCGCCGACACTTGCAACAACACCAATTCGACCACGGGGAAAGCGGCCGTTCGATACAAATTCACACCGGATCTGATGGTATTCGCCGACTACGCTTCCGGATTCAAAGGCGAAGCGTACGACCTGACCAGCGCCCTGACTGTGCGTACCCCGGTCAAAGGCGGCGCGTACGACAAGTTTCCCAATGCCGACGTGATCGCCGCGGTGCAGCCCATCGCCGCAGAAACCAGCAACAACTACGAGATGGGTTTCAAGGCCGAATTCCTCGATCATCTGCTTTCGTGGAATGTCACCGCTTTCTATGAGGAATTTCACAATTACCAATCCTCCCGCGAAGATCCCATCACCCAGTTGAAGGAATTACAGAGCGTCCCGCTGGTCACCACCAAGGGTGTGGAAACCGAGGTCGCCGCACGGCCTCTGACCGGCCTCATCCTCGCCGGCAACGGGGCCTATGACATTGCCAGGTCCAATACCTTTCCGGGGGCCGCCTGTTTCTCGGCTCAGACGGCGGCTAAAGGGTGCATCAATGGTCAACAAGACTTGTCGGGACTGCCCCTATCCAACGCACCCAAGTGGAGCGGCAATCTCAACGGTGAATACGACTTCGACGTTACTCATGGTCTTAGCGGTTTTGTTGATGTGAACTATCGTTGGCAGTCGCAGGTGTGGTTCAACACCTCGTTGGATCCGAATTCGTTCCAGCGGGCCTATGGCCTGATGAATTTATCCCTGGGAGCCATGGCGGAACACTGGAAAGCAACGTTCTTTGTCAACAATGTGTTCGATAAGCAGTACGCGCTGGAGCGAGGCTCGCAAACCTTGATCAACGTCAATCCCTATGGTGGCAAACCCGGCCCGATCACCAACGCAACCTTCTGGGTTCCGGGACGGGATGCCTACCGCTATGTGGGACTAAAGTTCGCATTCAACTTTTGAAACGCTTTCGTCCCTATGCCAATGAAACGACGGCATTTCTGCCTGGGTGCGCTCTCGATCACAACCATGCTCCGATCCCGCGGCGTCGAAGCTGTGGGTAAGTTGAGCACGATTACCCGTTTCCTCTCAGCCGCGGTTTTGCTCGCCGCCTTTTGCCTTCCCGCTTTGCCGAATGCGGCCGGAGCCACCCCGCCCTACGATGAAACCGTGCGGACCAAGCTCCAGCCCCAACTCGAGACGCTCTTGATCGGGCTGGTCCGGGACGGACGCTCTTTGACCATGGACGGCATTCCGGTCTTCAATGGCAAGGATAAGTTTCTACCCGGCAAGATCGCGATCTCATTGGTCGAATTCCTTCTGTCGCTGCCTCCCAACGATCCTCGGCTGTCCGCCTATCTCAAGGATTTTCGTCAAGTGGCGCAATTGACGGTTGACGACGCGAACGACAGTTGGGGAGCCTACTACTACATTCTGGCACTCGATCAATTGCGCAAGGCGGGGTTGTTGCAGGAAGCGGTCGACCGGCTCACGCTGGCCAAACTTCGGGTACGGCTTGACTGGCGGATGTTCGTCGATCCGGACGATTTCGCTCTGATCGATCACCCCAACAACTACTATTGTGTCGCCTTAGGGCTCGCCCGTCTTCGCGTGCAGATGGGCTGGGAAGACGGCGCCGGCGCGCAGAGGATCTATGACAAGATCGCCGATCATTATCGGCGATACTCCGGCGACGCCGGTTTCGCGGACGAAACCGACGGTGAAGGCAGATTCGACCGCTACAGCGTCCTTCTGTCCGCCGAGCTGGCCCATCATTTCGTTGAGACGAACGATCGGCCGCCGCCTGAAGTATTGGTCTGGTTGCGCAAATCCGCCGATGTCATGCTGTCGCGCTTGCATGAGGACGGAACCGGCTTTGAGTACGGCCGCAGTCTGGGCCCCTACAGCGAAACGGCGATCATCGAAGTGCTCACCGTCGCCGCGACGCTCGATGTACTGAGCGAGTCAGAGAAAGCCTTGGCCTACGCCTACGCCTCGCGAGCGGCACAACGCTATTTCGCGTTTTGGATCGATCCGAAGACCGGTTCAGTCGATCTCTGGAACGCCGGTCGGCGAACCGATGATTATCGCGGCAAGTTCCGCGTCCTCGGCGAAAATCTGTCATTGGCCCATCAATACATCTACACCAGCTCCCTATGGAACGCGATGGGGTTCAAAGACACGACGCCGATCGAGAATTTCGCGGCCGCCCTGCGATCTCTGCCGCGGGAGAGCGTCACCTGGTTCGCACGCGGGCACTATGATCGGATGCTGCTGACCCGGCGCGAGGGCGACCATGTGATCGGGCTGCCCTTGATTAACGGCGGCCATTCGCAACATATGCACAGCCCCTATTTCCCCATCCCCTTTGCGCGCGACATGCTCTCGGGCGTTGCCGGCGGCACCCGGCCGCTGCTGGTGCCGCAATTCTCTTTGGCGGACGGTACGGCATTGATGCCCCTAGCCTTCATTCAGGACGTCAAGGTCACTCATCAAGGCCGGAAGACAACCGTGATCTATCGTCAATCCGAGCTGGATCGAATGGGCGGCGAAGCGCCCATCGCCGATGATCGCCTGTCCCTGGTGTCGACCTATGTCTTTGAAACCGGCCGCATCACGCGCACTGACGTCTATACCCCCAAGGCGCCGCTGGACATCGCGGGCACCCGGCTGGATTTCGCCAGCTTCTCGACACTGGTCAAGGCCGAACGGCACGGGGTTCGCTTCGGCGGCGGCGCCGTCACGGAATTCAAACTGTCCGGCCTGGATTCATGCGAGGCTAAGTCCATCCAAGCGGATCCCGACTACGAATCCGATCTTGGGCCGATGGCCACGCGGATCGTCTGCAGCGGCGGCCCGCGCAAAACTGACGGCCCCTTCACTATCAGCTGGTCTCTCTCCTACCGGTAGCGCGCTACGTGCCTGCCGTCACCGCGACGTTGACACGCGCGTCGATGCGTCCGTGTCCGATCAATTCGATACTACCGTGCTGGCCGGGGAATATTTGGTGAACCCCGGTGATCGCGCCGGTGCTGACCCACTGGCCTGCGCATAAAGATCGCCCGCGCTCGGCGAGATGGCCGAGCACAAAGCGCAACGCCTCGAGTGGGCCGCCGGGGAGGGCCGCCGCCGAAGCAAAGCCGACCGGCCGGCCATCGATTCTGGTTTCGCATATCAGCTGGTCGGGATCGGCAATCAGCGCACTGTCGAGTCGCGACCCGATGACGAGGCCGCTGTTGTTGCCGAAATCGGAAATCACTGCCGCAGCTCCGAGCTCATTGATGGTGGCCAGTGGACTGGCCGCGAATTCCATGCCCAAATGCCACTCGCCGGCGAACTCCGCGGCCTCGGCCGCCGTCCACTGCGTCTTGCCCGCCGGTGCATCCGCGCGCGCCGCCACCAACAATTCGGCCTCGATGGCCGCAAAACCGCCTTGAATGGCGGCGAGATTGACTGGACCGGCCGGGTTCACGATCAGACCGCGGTGGAAGATCGGTCCCGCAAGTCGACCGGCACCCAGCGCCGCCTGCGCGGGCGGCGGGATCAATCCGACTTTCCAACCGACGACCCGATCCTGCCACAGGCCCAGTGCAGCATTCTGCACCGCATAGGCCGTCGCCAGGTCCGCGGGGAGCGTGCCCGGGTAGGCCGCCAAGGATGCCGCGGCCAGACGCGCGCCGACAAAGGCGCGGGCAATCTCCAGGATCGCCGCCGCGGACCTGTCGCCTGGGATCGGATCGGTGTCACCGTGTGGCTCGGGCCGCTGCATGCTCAACCAAGCCTATAGTCACTGGTAACCGGTGTCAATTACGATCTCAGCGCTGGTGTGCCGACTCCATTTGGGTTACACAGTGAGAGCGGGCTGAAAATACCGGAATTCGCGAGATGACTCGGCACACCAAACACATGACACCGGGCGTCGCGCCGGCTGACCCGACGCGGGACACGGATTCGGCGCCGAGTCGCCCGACCATCAACGACATCGCGCGCATCGCCGATGTGTCGAAGAAGACCGTGTCCCGGGTGCTCAATAAGTCGCCTTTTGTCTCGGCCGAGACGCGGCAGAAAGTCGAGGCGATTATCGAGCGCACCAGCTATTCGCCAGATCCGCAGGCCCGCGGGCTGGCCTTCCGTCGCTCGTTCCTGGTTGGCATGGTGTTCGATAATCCCAATCCGCAATATGTGGTCAACATGCAGCACGGCATTCTGGATGGACTGCGCGGCACGGGCTTCGAGTTGGTGATCCATCCTTGCGACCGTCTCAGCCGAAACTATCTGGCGACCGTGCGTGACTTTGCCGAGCGTCAGAAATTGTTCGGAGTCATTTTGACGCCCTCCGTCTCCGAGGACGAGCAATTGGCCAGAATGCTGGAAGACATGAAGTGCTCCTATGTGCGGATCGCTTCGGTTCCGCTCGACCATGCCGATCGGATGATTGTCTCCTACGACCGCAAGGGCGGTGAACAGGCGGCGCAGCACTTGCTGGCCCTCGGGCATCAGCGGATCGGGTTTATCAGCGGCCGCTCCACGTTTCGTTCCACCCACGAGCGGCGTGCCGGATTGGAAGATGGTCTGGCGATCGCCGGCCTGGCGTTGCGGCCGGAATTCGTCGCCGAAGGCGCCTACACATTCGACAGCGGGGCATCCTGCGGGAGCGCATTGCTCAGCAAGCGCGAACGGCCGACGGCGATCTTTTGCGCGAACGATGAAATGGCGGCCGGACTGCTGCATGCCGCGCGCCGCGCGTCTCTCCGGGTGCCCGAAGATCTTTCGGTAGTCGGCTTCGATGATTTCCAAATTGCCACGCAAGTGTCCCCAACCCTGACCACGGTGCACAGCCCCATCCGCAGCATCGGGCTGTTGGCCGCGAAAAAGCTGTTTGGCGCCGCCGCCGACGCAGCATCTGCAGGCAGCGAAGGCGGTGATCTACTGCCGTCGCTGGTGGTGCGCGAATCGAGTGGGCCGGCACCCGAATAGAGCCAGGCTGCCCGCCTACCGTGTTCAGCCGCCGCTTGGAATTCCCCATGACACCGGTTACTATCGCCCGGGATTTTCGCCGCCGGGCCGGGAGGACAGCAATGTTTCGGAAAACTTTCCAGGCCACGCACCCTGACATGATGGTGCAGGCCACCGGCGAAATGCTGCGGAGCCGCTACCTGCTATCAGGCTTGTTTGCCGCCGGAGCGGTGACGCTCGACTACTTGCACGATGAGCGCTTTGTGATCGGCGGAGCCGCCCCGTCGACTCATCCGATCGACCTGCCCAGTCAGGGACCGCCGGCGCCCGGCGCGCCCTTCTTGTCGCGGCGCGAATTGGGAATCGTGAATGTGGGTGGACCCGGCCGCGTCATAGCCGACGCCGCCCCCTTCGAACTCGCACCGCATGACGGGCTGTACCTGCCGATGGGAACGGAAGCCGTGCGCTTCGAGACCCTGGATCCCGCGAATCCTGCGCATTTCTATCTGGTGTCCACGCCCGCTCACGCTCGTTTCGATGCTGTGAAGATTCCGATCGACAAGGCCGTCGCGCTCGAGAGAGGCGCGCTGGCGACCAGCAACGAGCGCACGATCTATCAATACATCGTGCCGGCGACCTGCCGTTCGGCACAGTTGCTCCTTGGAGTAACGCTGTTGAAAACCGGAAGCGTCTGGAACACCATGCCGCCGCACCTTCATGACCGGCGATCCGAAGTGTATTTCTATTTCGGCCTCGGCCCCAACGAGCGCGTGTTTCATTTCATGGGGGAACCCGATGCAGCCCGGCACATCGTGGTCGCGAACAACGAGGCGGTGATATCGCCGCCGTGGTCCATCCACATGGGGTCAGGGACCTCATCGTATGGCTTCGTCTGGGCAATGGGCGGGGAGAATCTTGACTACACCGACATGCAGGTACTCGATATCTGCCAGTTACGGTGAAGCGCGGTGAGCTCTGCAGCCTTCTCGCTAACCGGCCGCGTCGCACTCGTCACCGGGGCCAATACCGGGCTCGGGCAGGCCATCGCGATCGCGCTCGCCGAGGCCGGTGCTGAGATCATCGCAGTGGGGCGCACCCTGCCCACCGAGACTCAAGCTGCGGTCCTCGCGCTGGGCAGGCGATTTCACGCCGTGCACGCCGACCTTGGCCGAACCGAGGGTATTTCAGCGATCGTTGATACGGCGCTCGCCCAATGCGGACAGATCGACATTCTGGTCAACAACGCAGGCATCATTCGGCGCAACGACGCGGTTGATTTCAGCGAGGCCGACTGGGACGAGGTGATGGATGTCAATCTGAAATCAGCATTCTTTCTGACGCAGGCGGTGGGCCGGCACATGATCGCGGCGCGTCGTGGCAAGGTCATCAACATTGCGTCGATGCTATCGTTTCAGGGCGGTATCAGAGTTGCCAGCTATACCGCGAGCAAGAGCGGCATCGCCGGATTGACGCGATTGCTGGCCAACGAATGGGCCGGCAAGGGCGTCAATGTCAATGCCATCGCGCCGGGATATTTCGCCACCAACAACACCCAGAGTCTTCGTTCGGACGAGGGCCGCAATCGCGATATCCTGGCCCGCATCCCGGCCGGGCGCTGGGGCCAGCCATCGGACGTCGGCGGCGCTGCGGTGTTTTTGGCGGCGAGCGCTTCGGACTACGTGAACGGCGCCATCATCCCGGTGGATGGTGGCTGGATGGCCCGCTGACGAGGAACTTTGGCCGCCCCCCTCCGACGAAGATCCGTGGCGCTCCGGTCGTTACGCGGCCTGTTTAGCATGGCCGAGGACGCGTTCAAGTCTAGCTAGCACGTCCGCCCGCACAAGCCCGCGATTAATCAATCCCAAAAACAAACGGTCCTTGCCTTCGACTCGCGGAAATAAATCTTTGTGGTCCGATACGTATGGCGAAACAGAAAAATCCGAAGTGAGGACCTTCACATCTTCTCGACGTAGAAAGCTTTGCAGTCGCTCCGCCCTTGCCGCGTCGTCTCCTTCGTACAGCGTTACGTGAGGGTTGAAACCGAAGTCCTTTATGGGGTAGTCCGGCTTCCACCAAATCTGTCGCAAATTCGGATGTTGTACTTTCAGATAGACCGTTGAGTGATCGCCAGATTGGAATGCCCCGACGCCTCCCAGCACGACTGGTTGTGATGATAGAAGTCGTCGGTTGCGTAACAGCTGATCGCGCGGAACGGGGCGGCTATAGGGGCCGCGGATAGTCACGTGTGGGGCAGATGTTGGCGGCGAAGGCATCGCGATAGCACGAATGCCGTATATCAATGCACTGATTTCCGGATCCGTGATTTCGAGAAAGACAAATGCTTTTGCCATCAGATCACCAAAAACTTTCTTCTAGCCTGAGAAAGCACCTGCAGGTAGGTGCTCTCATTGGCAAGGACCCGCGACTCCAATAGGAGCAACATCCGAGCTGTGAAGCAGTTTTCAGTATCATCTTGCGGTGACCCGGTATTCCTGAGGAGGGCGCCGAGTTCATAGACCTTCACATATCGGCGATTGCTAAATGGCGTGTAGCTCAAGTTCTTGTTGAGCTGGTCCAGCGAGTCGATCAACTCCTGCTGCTGCGACTCGTCGCAGGTTTTAAGTGATACCAAAAAAAGATCTAAGTCCGATCTACTCCCCATTTCGGACCGTCCCATCGAGCCTGCAACAAACACGGTAAGAGCCGGATCGGTAAAGAGCCTATCCTTGACGATTTGCTGTAATGCGGCTTCCCGCCGCGAATCCGTATTTGCGACTCGCTGTTTATTCGCGGAGTCCGCCGCTAAAACGTCGGAAAATTGCCCCATCAGCCTCTTCCCTGGCTGATGGACATGGCTTTTGCTCGAGGATGGAACCACACGCCGTTGTTCACGGTGGAACCCTCTCCTTGGGTTGACTTCCGATAGCGGATGATATTCGATGCGCTGTCGGCAGTCAGCACGCAAATGCCAAGATTTACACCTCCAGTTGCCCTGCGCCATCGCACCATCGCCTTCCTCTGCGTCTTCGCCGCCATCGCTATGAATCGTTGAGTTGCACCGCCGCCACCGTCACACGTGTCAGCTTCGGGCTCAAGACGTGAATCACGACGATGGCGACAAGATAGGCACTCCCGGCAAGGGCGAAGATGGGCTGATAGCTGCCGAACACGCCGAGAATATAGCCGTTGAATTTCGACATGAGCATGCCGCCTACGGCCCCCGCCGTGCCGCCGATGCCGACCACCGAGCCGACCGCCGCGCGCGGAAACATGTCCGACGGCAGGGTCATCAGGTTGGCGGACCACGCCTGGTGGGCGGCGGCGGCCAGGCCAATGATGGCCACTGCGATCCAGAGCTGGCTGACGAACTGCGCGAAGAGAATCGGCACGACCGCCACCGCGCAAATCAGCATGGTGATCTTGCGTGCCGCGTTCACCGTGCGCCCGATCTTCATCAGTCGCGAAGATCCCCAGCCACCCGCGACGGAGCCGATATCGGAAAGCAGATAGATCGCCACCAGGGGCGGCCCGAACGATTTCAGGTCGAGGCTGTGACGCTTGCTCAGGAAGTCAGGAAGCCAGAATAGATACAGCCACCAGATCGGATCGGTCAGAAACTTACCCAGGGCGTAGGCCCAGGTTTCCTTGATCGTCAGCAGTTTCAGCCAGGACACGCGGTCCCGTGACATCGCCGTAGCCATAGCCGGCTCGTCGCTCGAACGGATGAACTTAAGTTCCGCCGCAGACAGCTTCTTGTGCGCATCCGGACTGCGGTAGATCGCAAGCCAAGCAATCAGCCACACAAAGGTGACTGCGCCGGTCGCGACGAATGCCGCGCGCCAGCCCCACGCCAGCGTGATCGCAGGCACCACGAGGGGCGTTATGATCGCGCCGACATTGGAGCCGGCGTTGAAGACCCCGACCGCGAGCGCGCGCTCCTTCTGTGGGAACCACTCCGACACCGATTTCAAGCTCGCGGGAAAGCTGCCCGATTCGCCGAGCCCCAACGTGAAGCGCATCGACGCGAACTGGGTTATCGAGTGAACGAAGCCGTGGCCGATGTGCGCCAGCGTCCAGACGGAAAAGGCGAGCGCATAGCCGAGGCGCGCGCCGATCCGGTCGATGATCGGGCCAAAACCCAGATAGCCGATGGCGTACGCGCACTGAAACCAGAAGACGATATCCGCGTAGGACGACTCGGTCCAATGCAGCTCGGCCTGCAGCGTCGGCTTCAACACCCCGATCGTCTGTCGATCGATGTAGTTGATGGCGGTCGCCGCGAACAACAGTGCGCAAATGACCCAACGGTAGCGGCCTATCCGTAAGGTCGGGTGATCAGCGGACATTTTTTAGCGGCCCGGATTCAGCGGGCCGGATCGAAGTCCAACTTCTGCTCGCGAACATAGGCCTCCCAGCCGGCGCGATCGTGGAAGTCGAGGCCTTTGTCCCACGTCGCGCCCATGTAGTAGACGAACGGCTTGCCCGGCTCGACCTTGACCAACACCAGATAGTTCTCGAAATCCTGGCGCACCTCGAGCAATGCTTTCGGATCAACCAACACGGCGATTGCCATGGTGCCCTTCACCGGATCGGTGGGTTCCCAGTAGGAGACCCGGCCGGTGCCCGGATCCTGGGTAAATACGCCTGATCCGTTGGGACCCTTGCGCTTGGTGATGCCGATGCCGACGATCAGCGAGCCAGGTTTGTCGGAGCTGATGGTCGAAACCATGCGCGTGAAGTTGGTACCGAGTGGCAGCGTGAAAGTGCGGCTCTCCCACACCTTGCGGCCCACATCCACAGGCCAGGGCGCGTAGTCGACCTTGAACGAGGCGACGTCGGGACCGTTCTTCAGGATCTGGTAGGACCTCCAGTTACGCGAGACCCAGAGCTTGTTGTCCTCCCAGATGCCGAGACCACCGGCGCCGCGCGTGAGGTGGACGTCGTAGAAGTCCAGACCTTCGCCGTGAAATTCGTGCTGCTTTCCGGTCCGGAGCTGACGGTCCATGTAGGGCCAGCGAACATTCTTGCCCCAGGCGTCGATGCCCGAGCTCGAGGGCGGCTCGGCCGCTTCCAGTGCACGGCCGTAGATCCGATGAGCGGTACGGTCGTTCTCCCAGAGGATGTCGTCGTAGCGATAGGGCGCGAGCATCACTGCGGCGCGCGGTTTCTGCCCTTCGGCATCGGGCTTGGGCAAAGGGTCGACGATCGGCGGCATGGGGGCCGCGGCCTGGGCAAACACCAGCGAGGGTGCGGCGAGCGCGACCCCCAATGCGATCGACAGGATAGGGTTGGACATGGGGCGTTCTCCCATCATGGGTTGAGGCGCGTTGCCGCGCGTTGCAAGGCAGACTGGCCGCTGCGCGCGGGGCCCGTCAGATCTCGGTGCGACTGGCGAGGAGGCGGCGCTGTTCGGCCATCTTTTGCCGCGTCTGTTCGACGGCATCCAACTCGGCCAAGGCCAGAAGGTCGTTGATGACCTGTGCCAGGTGACCGTGGATCGCCTGTCTGGCGGCCTTCGGATCGCGCTCCCGCAAGGCGGCGACGATTTTGCGATGCTGGCCGACAAAGGCGCCGCCGCGGTCGACCCGGGCCCGCCGCAGGGTCGCCGCACAGCGCGGCGATTGCTGGCGCAGTGTCCACAGATCCTCCACTCCGGCCACGATCGCCGCGTTGCGCGTGGCGCGCGCAATGGCCAGATGGAATTCCTGCTCGAACCGCTCGATCTCCTCCGGGACGCTGTCCCCCGCCATGTCCGTGGCCAAGCGATCGAGTAGCGCCAGCTGCTCGTCCGTGACGATGGCGGCAGCTAATGCGCAGGCCTCGCCCTCGAACAGCCGCCGCGCTTCCGTCAGCTCCAGGGCGCTGACTTCGCTCTCGGCCGCGTCTTCCGGGTTTTGCGGCGCGGCGCTGACATAGACACCGGATCCCTGCCGCGCCTCGACCAGACCCTGGAACTCCAGGGCGATCATCGCATCGCGGATGGTCGGCCGGCTGACGCGAAAATCGTCGGCCAGCTCGCGCTCGGACGGCAACTTCTCGCCGGTAGCGTAGCGGCCAGCGGCGATTGCCGCGGCGATCTGCCTGGCAATCTGTTGGTACAGCTTCTGGACTGGAGGGCCGGTATCCATGATGAGAGCCAACCTGGAGTGGGAAGCTCATCGTAGGGCAGATGAGCGAAGGGGCAAGCAGTGTTTGTGCTTGGCCGTCGTGGGAAGCTGAGCCGCAGCGGGAAGCTTGGACACCTCGCCGGCGGCCAGCAGGAAAGCGCCGACGCCATAGAGTTGGGTGTCGTCCTTGTCGACTTGGTCCGGGCCCGCCCCGACCCGCTGCACCCAGCCCAACTTACCGTCCGGCTGCACCGCAGCCACCAGAGCGCGCCAGCCGCGATCGACCGTAGACCGGTATTGCGCCGCCGGTAGCTGACCGTGGTTGATCCCCCAGGCCAGACCATAGACGAAGAAGCCCGTGCCACTGGTCTCGGGAGTCTTCTGCGGCTTCAACAGCGAGACAGGCCAGTAACCCTCTTTGCCCTGCAACTGGCGGATCTTCGAGGCCATCTGCTTGAACAGTGCCTGATAACGGGGGCGGCTCGGATGGTCCGCCGGCAGGTCGTTGAGAATCCGCGCAAGGCCGGCGAGCACCCAGCCATTGCCGCGGCCCCAGAAAATCTTGCGGCCGGCCGCGTCGCGCCGGGCGATGAAGCGGCTGTCGCGGAAATACAGGTGGTCCCGCTGGTCGTAGAGATAGTCCGTCGTGGCCCAAAACTCGGCATCCGCATGCGCAAGATAGCGCCCGTCGCCGGTGGCTTTAGTCAGCGCGACCCAGGCGGGCGGCGCCATGAAGAGGGCGTCGCTCCAACACCAGCGGGCCTGACAGTACGGCTCGCCGCCGCCCGGCGGCACGGGCTCGAAATCCAACGCCACCGTCGAAGGATCGGCCAGGACCGCGTCGAAGCGCGCCTTGATGGGAACCAGCTCGGCGGAGTCGTGGGTGTGCTGGGCCGCCCACACCCAGACCGCACCCGCGGCATCGGCATCGGCGTGCCGAGGTCTCTGGTCGAAGCCCCAGCGCTCGGCTTCGCCGTGGGCGAGGACCGCGTCGCTGAAGCGGGGCTGGCCGGCGACGTCCGCGAACTGCGTCAGACCGATGTAAAACGCCGCCTGAATCCAATCGCGCGGCGCCTCGGTCTGGCGGCGGAACGCGGTGTCCGGGACATAGTCGAAATTGTCCAAATGGCTGAGCTGCCAGTCGGCCACTTTGGCGGCGGCGGCGAGGACCGACACGCTAGTGGCCCCCTCGGCTGTGCAGGCCGCGTCCGCGTCGGCCCGGATCGGACCGAGAACGGCCGCGATGGTCAAGAGAGTCGCCGCGGTCAAGAGGGCCGTCAAGCGAGGTCCGCCACGGTCAGCACATCCATATCGTCGAACTCCAGGTTTTCACCACCCATCGACCATACGAAGCGGTAATCGGCCGTGCCGACGCCGCTGTGCATCGACCAACTGGGCGAGAACACCGCTTCGCCGTCGTCCACGAACACCGTACGCGGTTCGGACGGGACGCCCATGATGTGCATGACTCTGGCAGGGGCCGCATCGAAGTACATATAGATCTCGCTGCGACGGCCGTGAGTGTGCGGCGGCATGGTGTTCCACACATTGCCGTACTCCAATTCGGTGAAGCCCATGACCAACTGACAGGTCTCGACGATGCCGGGCCGGATGCTCTGGCGGATGACGCGCCGGTTTGCGGTCTTCCGGTCGCCGGCCTGGATGATCCGGGCCTGGTCCTTGAGGACCAAGCGACTCGGATGAGCGGCATGGGCGGGATAGCTGACGAAGTAGAACTTGGCCCGCCCCGCCACCGAACCGCCACCGAACTCCACGGCCTCGACGCCCCGACCGATATACAGGCTGTCGAGCCGCGCCAGTTCATGTCGCACACCGTCCAGACTGACCCACCCCGGGCCGCCGATATTGATGACGCCGGCCTCCCGCCGTTCGCAGAAATAGCGGGCGGCCAGTCGACGATCGGTCGGCAGGCAGAGGGGAACGTCGAGCGGGACGGCGGAACCAACCACGGCGCGATCAACCTCAACATACGTCATGGACACCTCGCCCGGACGAAACAAATCCCCGATGACGAAGGTGTCGCGGATGTCGCCGGCCGTCATCCGTCGGAGTCCCTCCGCGTCGGTGCTCGCTCGCACTTTCATGCCGGCGTGTGTCGTCGTCATGCGTGGTTCCCGGTACCCGCCAGCCTAGTTGACCAGTTTCTCAAGATATCCATCAGCGTCGACTCCGGTCCCACGGCGCGCTTCGGCGCACGCAATGTCCCTGATTGATCGGCCATTTTAACCCCCAAAACCCGACATTTACCAAACCTGCTTGACAAGTTGCCCCTCTCTTAGGCATTTTGGCCTTACCAGACTACACCAAGACCGGGCATTTTGGCCATACCAATTTGTCCATACATGATGGATCCGAGCAGCCGGGCCGGCGCTCGGGTGGAATCAGGGGGGGGGAAATGAAGAAGCTACGACGCGTCCGGATCGAGTTCACGGCCTTGATGGCGGTCGTCGCCATGACGTCGACCCCGCGCGCGCAAGCCCAGGTGGCGGCTGCCGAAGGTACGGGCAACCTTCAACTGGAGGAAGTCACCGTCACCGCGACCAGGCGCTCCGAGCGTCTGCAAGACGTTCCGGTGTCGGTCACGGCGTTGAGCTCGGCGGTCCTGGACCGCAGCAATGTGCGGGAACTCGGCGACCTGGTGAAGCTCGCGCCGGGGCTGGTGATCGGCTACGGCACGCAGCCGGGCAACTTCAGCATCAGCATGCGAGGCATCGGCACTTTCTCGAACGGCATCGCCGTGGAGTCTGATGTTGCCGTGGTCATCGATGACGTGCCAGTCGGCTTTCAGGCCGAGGCCTTCACAGACTTGATCGACGTGGAGCGGGTCGAAGTGCTGCGGGGTCCCCAGAGCACCTTGTTCGGAAAGAGCGCCATCGCGGGCGTTCTCAACATCGTCACCAGCGCGCCCAGCCGGGTATTCGAAGGCAAGGTCACGGCCCTGGCCACCGACGACAACGAAGACCGCCTGGCATTCACGGTCTCCGGACCCCTGAGCGATACCGTGCGTGCTCGCCTGACCGTCGCCGATAGCTACTACAAGGGCAACATCTTGAACCTGACCACCGGCAAGCGGATCGACGGCAGCTCCGGCCTCACGGCCACCGCCAAGGTCGAGTGGACGCCCACCGATAATCTCACCTTCAGCCTCGCTCCGCGGTTCAACCGCAACGAGACCACCTGCTGCGTGAGTCCGATCACGTCGTTGACGCCGGGACTGTACTATCAGGGCGAGCATCAATTCCCGGCGTCGACCGTACTGGCCGGGATCCCGATCGGTCCGAACAACCGCTACATCCGCATGGACACCCGCCCGGGCGGCGGCGATTCCAAGTTGTATGGCGGCACGGCCCGGATGGATTACCATTTCGCCGACACCTCGCTACTGAAAGGACACACCTTCTCGTCGATCACCTCGAATGATCACTGGGTGATGTACGACTACCAGGACCAGGACGGCACCGACGTCCCGTTCCTGCTCTACTTTCCGCTCTCCGCCCCCTCGGGCATCGACAGCGGAGCGGCGCAAGACGGCTACTTCCGCGCCAACTCGGTGACGCAGGAATTCCGCCTCACCTCGCCGGACGATACACGGCTGCGCTACGTCGGCGGACTCTGGTACGCCAAGAACGATCTGAACCGGTTTTTGGAGAAGGGTCCGGTACTGAACTTCTCTCGCTACCTGGCAGTCAGCAGCAACACCAACTACTCGGTCTACGCTCAGGCGACCTTCGATCTCACCGAACAGCTCGGTCTGATCGGCGGCGTGCGGGAGAACCGCCAGAAGATCGACTACACCTTCACCAATTACATCGCCAACCTGCATTTCGGTCAGGCCAACCAGGAGGATGCGACGACCGGCAAGGCCGGCGTCCAGTACAAGTGGACGCCGGACATCATGACCTTCGCCACTTACTCGACCGGCTACAAGGGTCAGGCCTACGACCTCGTCAGCACCTTCAACGCCAAAGAGGCCGCGCAAATGCCGGTGCCGCACGAGACGGCCAAGAACTACGAGCTGGGCCTGAAAAGCAGTCTGTTCGATCGGCGGGTCTACTTCAATGTCACCCTGTTCGACGCGGACTATTACGGCTTCCAGACCTCGGTGACCTCGACCCTCCCGGACGGCACTTTCCTGACTTTCCTCAACAGCGTCGGTCACTTGAAGACCCGCGGCGTGGAAATCGACGGTGCGGCCCGTGTCACGTCGAACTTCACGCTGAACGGATCCTTCGCGTACACCAAAGCCACGGTCGCAGCATTCCCCAACGGGCCTTGTTACCTCAACCAAACGCTCGCCCAGGGGTGCTACGTCGACGCCACCAACAGCAAGGTTCAGAACCTGAGGGGCAAGCCCCTGAACAACGTGCCCAAGTTCAAGGTAAACCTCGGCGGAGAATATGACCACGCTCTGCCCGGCACGCCCTTCGAAGGCTTCGTCGGCTTTGCCTATAGCTGGCAGGACGATGTCAACTTCACGCTCAGCCAGGATCCTCGGACAGTGCAAAAGGCCTATGGCATTGCCAACTTCAGCCTCGGCGCGCACGACAGTCGCGACCACTACCGGGTGACGGCTTTCCTCAACAATGCCTTCGACAAGCGCTACGCCGTAGGGATCGCCGACACGACATCGGGCTTCAAAGGCGTCTCCAGCGCCGTGGGTTCGACTTGGACCGCGCCTCGCGATGCGTTCCGCTATTTCGGCGCGCGCGTGGATGTGAAATTTTAGGCGCCGCTATCTGGCGGCGCTGGCGGCGCGAAGGGCAATCTCCTCACGCTTGGCGGCCAGGCGCTCGCGGGTCTGCTCCATCGCCTCCAGCTCAGCGGTGAGCAAGAGGTTTTCGATCAGCCCACCGAGGTGGGTCTGCATCGCCGCGCGTGCCGCCTTGGGATCGCGGGTGCGCAGGCTTTCGATGATTTCCTGGTGCTCATCTTTCAGCGGCCGGCGACGCACGTCCCGTGCCCTTTCCAGCATCTGAAGGCACAGGTGCGACTTGTAGCGCAGATCCCAGGTGTTCTCGACGATGCGCACGATGGCATTGTTGCGCGTGGCCTGGGCGATGGAAATATGGAATTGGCGGTCGGCCAGTTCGCTCTGCTCCTTGGTCGCCTCCTCGTTGTTCATCTCCACGACCAGCGTTTCCAGGTAGGCAAGCTCCTCGTCGGTGATGAGAGTGGCGGCCAAGGCGGCGACCTCGCCCTCGAACAGTCGGCGCGCCTCGGCATGGTCGAAAGCATTGAGGTCCAGGTCCTTCGGGGCCGGTGCCGGCGCGGCGGTGCTGGGTTGTCGAACATACACCCCGGAGCCTTGCCGAGCCTCGAGCAGACCGCGCATCTCCAAGGCGATCACCGCTCGGCGGACGGTGGGGCGGCTGACGCCGAATTCCTCAGCCAGGTCGCGCTCGGAGGCCAGGCGCTGGCCTGGCTGATATCGGCCTTCGGCAATGGCCAGCTCGATGGCAGCGGCTACCTGTTGGTAGAGTCGTAGGGAATTGACGGCCGGCATCGACATCGCGTCATTGTGCTACGACCGCGTATTACGTCAATCTGATTGCGATGAATAGGCTAATCGCGTGGATGCGACACCGACATCGGCACTACCGCGCCTATGTGAGCGACCACTCGGGATCCTACAGCCAAGCCTGATTGTGCCGCCTCCACCGCGGAAGCGCCGCCCAGCCGGGCCGCCAAATAGGCGCCGTTGAAGGCGTCGCCGGCACCGGATGTGTCCGCGATCGATGCCGCCCGCGGAGCCGGCAATCGCGTGCGGACTCCGCCATCGGAGACCAAGCAACCATCGGCGCCCAGAGTGAGCGCTATTTCGCGTACGCCGGCTGCTTGTAGTCGATTCATCTGCTCGATCGGATCATCGACACCGAGCAGCAGTCCGGCGTCCTCCGTGCTCGGCAGCGCAATGTCCGCGATGCACAGCACTTCCTCGATGGTTGCCGCGGCGGCTTGCGCGGATTCCCATAATGCCAGCCGAACGTTCGGGTCGAACGCAATGCGGCCGACCTTCGGGCGCAAACGCCGCAGCAACTCGATTGCGCCGGCGCGCTCCACCGGGCTTAAGATGGCAAGCGAGATTCCCGACAGATAAACGGCATCTGCGCCCCACAAGGCTGTCTCGTCCTGATCCTGCAAGAGCGCCAACCAGCGACGCGCTGCGGAATTACCGCGCCAATAATGGAAACGTCGCTCACCCCGGGCGTCATTTTCAATGAGATACAAACCCGGCGAGCCGCCGTTGACGGTAAAGGCAAGGTCGCCGTCGATTCCCTCCGTACTCCAAACATTGCGCATGGCGCGACTCATGGCATCGTCGCCGGTAGCGGTGAGAAACTGCACTTGGGCGTCCGGCAGTGAGCGCTTGAGGTAGACCGCCGTGTTGTAGGCATCTCCGGCATAGGCTCTGGCGAAGGCGTCGGCACCGGTAGCGCGCAGTTCCACCATGCACTCGCCGATGCAGATCACGCGCGTCAAGCGACGGCCTCCAGAATGGCAGCGCGCAGCGAGGCGTTCTCACGGATCGGCAGCGGAAACAGCGTCGGATCGTCAAGCGCACTCTGCACATGCGTTTCCCCATACGCGAAGTCGAGCCAGCCACGCACGATGCGCGAGAGCGAGCGAACCGGCGCGCCGGTGGCGGCGTTGGCAATCATGAGCGGGAATATCCGCTCGGCAAGCTTCAATGAGCCGTCCTCGGTGATCTGTGACAGCCGATAGTCGATTCGCGGATTGGCGAATCGCGCGCGAGCCGTGCGCCAATAGTCGAGCACCGGCAGCGGATGGAGCGCCGGCGCGATCTCGATCGACACCAGCTTGTTCAGAAACCGAGCCAGCTCGGGGTCCGCGATTGCCTCGCGAACGAATGTGTAGCCACGCGCCAGTCCAAGGTACGCGAGGGCGCTATGGCATGCATTGAGCACGTGAAGCTTGAGGCGGCCGAATGCCTCGACATCATCCACGATTTGCACGCCGACGCGGTCCCAAGCGGGCCGCGGGCCCGCGAAGCGATTCTCAATCACCCATTGACTGAACGCCTCGCGCTGCACACAGGCGGTATCGTCGAGGCCCAACGCACGGCTCACGCGTGAACGCGCGCTGTCGGTCACCGCCGGCGCGATGCAGTCCACCACCGTGCGCGGAAACACGACGTTGTCTTTCAGCCAGGACAGCAGGTCGGGACGGCTGCGTTCGGTAAAAGCGGTCACGGCGTCGCGCAATCTGGTGCCGTTTTCCCGCAGGTTGTCGCAACTGATGACGGTGAGCGGCCGGCGATGCTGCGTCGCGCGTGCGGCCAGACCATGCGCGATCCAGCCGATTGCGGAAATCGGCTCAGTGGGAAACTCGAGATCGCGAGAGATTTCAGGGCGCGTGAAATCCAGTGCGCCGTCCGCTCCGAGGCAGTAGCCCTTCTCGGTTACCGTCAGCGTCACGATGTGAGTTTGCAGCGAGGCCAGCCCGTCCCGCAGTTGGCCTCGATGTGCAGGCGCGCACAGGGAAGCGCGGATCGCCGCCACCACACGGTACTCCATGCTGCTTGCGAGCGTCTCAACCGTATACAGATGATCTTGCGCAGCCAGCGCC
>Ga0179592_10000011_pt1 | contig 88429 bp, 89 predicted proteins | sample CZODoug2_1_08_16_FD_148623 | JGI IMG/M metagenome (GOLD analysis project Ga0179592, IMG submission 148623) | Vadose zone soil fungal communities from Angelo Coast Range Reserve, California, USA - CZODoug2_1_08_16fungal (Illumina Assembly) | ecosystem: Environmental > Terrestrial > Soil > Vadose...
ATTGGCGGCCTGTGACGCGCCATCGTCGCGCGTCAGCGCGGGTCGAGCCGCTGGCGTGGCTCGCGTCATCCACCGGCTCATTGCGACCCAAAACTGCCCAATGTCGCCGGCCGCTTCCGAGCAACGAAATTGCAGACTTCCAATTTCGTTATGGGCAAGTTTCAAGCCGCATTCGGAACCGCTCAATGAATCGGACCGTTTGGTCTCGATGTAAAAGTGGCTGTCGGCGCGAGAGATCCACCTTCTAGCCACCGCTGCACTTGAAGCACTTCGTTCTTGCGTGCCTCCTCATTGGGTGGCTCAGGCAGATAGATATCAGGCTGTACACCCGCGACGTCCACGGGCAGAGCCGGAAGGCGATTGGAGCGAGAGGTCGCGTAAAGTAGAACCCGCTCGCCCGAGGGTAGTACGTGCGGGCGTACATTCGAATAGTCCAGCGAGCCGTGGCTGTGCCGGCCCACCAGCTTTACGTTAAAGCTTTGACGCACTGTGAGCAGAAACTCCTCGCAGGAACTCCCGCAGCGGCCGTCCACCAGCACTGCCACGCGACCCGGACGATGAGACTCCAGCTTCTCAACGCGTAGATAATGAATCGCGGGACCATCCTCTTGCGGAGCATAGGTACCCGGCGCAACAGCGCGCATACGCATCATCGCTTCGGCCGAATACTTCTTACATTCTTTGTCGCCGGGCTCATAGAACGTGCAAACCTGCTCCTGCCCGACAATGTTGGCGGGCGTCGCCAACCATGTAGCCCCCACACTCTCCCTTTCGTCAGGCATCAACCAGGGAAGAAGCGGGTAATAGGTGCTGTCATTGCCACCGTCGTTGTCACGTACGTCGATGATCCAATTTGTACGCGCGACGAGTGCCTTCCGGTGCTGCGCAATCAGTTGGATCAACGGCTCGCTGTACTCGCCAGCAAATGTCGGTATGGTCAGCAAGGCCGTAGTGTCAGACAGCAGGCTGATTGTGGGAACAAGCGATGCGTCAACCTTCCCAGGGGCGTCCTCCACTATATTCGCACGCGGCACATCCGTAACTGCCAAATGGCCCCTGCGCCACGCTTTGAGGTAGGCATTCAACGCCTTGTCACAAGCCTCGACATCACGGACTTGAGCAGAATCTTCGCGCGCTTTCGCCAGGGCCGTTTCAAAGTGAGCCTGGCCCCATTGCGCGAGCTCGTCCCTCGCACCCGTATCGTTTTCTAGAAGAAAGCGAGGAATGGCCTCCAGGTCCATTACGCATTGCTCAGAGATGGCCGCTGCTTTGGTGCAAGTGACCAAAACGCAAAAGATCGCTGCAGCCTGGATAGGAGTCACCAGCCAATGGGTTCTGATCGACGGATGGGGAAATCCGAACATGTTTGACTCCGCATAATGTCAAGCAATTTTCTCGCCATACGTTTCGTGAAAAAACACCGGCAATGGGCTCGAAACGACTGCGACGAGGCCCCTCAAAACCATCTACGTGATTCGCGCGGGTCACCATACCAAGAACACCGTTGCGCGCAAAAAGTCGCATCAAAGCAGCCGCTTCTCGCCAACTATTCTAGTGTGGCCAGCGGCCGGAGTTGGCCGCTGGCGACTACGGCTCGTCCACCGACCACCAATGAGGACTCTCGACCCCTAGCTGACTGATGCGACAGACCGCTTCGGAGCAACAGATTGCGAGGATCCGCAGGAGATCAGCATCGGTCAGTGCTTAGTTGCGGGAAGCGAGTGGAACACAGAAAGAGGATTTTCATTCCTTAGCGGCGTTCCAAGTTTCACCTTCATCCACCGTATGGAGTAAGGAAACAGCATGATGCATGAAAAGCCATCGCGGTGGTCCAGTGCCACCGCAATTGCGTCTGACTTTTCTCCGGCAGACAATTGCACTTGGACATCATAAACAATTGCCGTTGCTCTCACTTTAGCGGCTGCCGCCTCGTCCATCAGGCTTGTCCGCAGTATATCGATGATGTCTTTTGACTTTGGCTTTTCTGTGTCGTCATAGCCAGCTATCATCGCCACTTCGCCGTCCGGTCGAAGCACATACGCATACGGATAAAACTCCTTGCGCTTTCGAAGCATTTTTTCGGCAAATGAAATCGCCTCATTCATTAGCCTCTCACATTCCTCTTTTCCGTCCGACAAAGGGACTCCTGGGATCATTTTCGGCAACTCCGTTGATCGCCACGAGCACAGCCACCCCAAGCGATACTTTAGCTCTGCGATCTCCGCCTCAGCACGACGCCTTTCTGATTGTAGTAAACGATAACGTCTCCCTCGCGGGCCGCCCGCACAATGTAGCCGCTAACGTCGGGCCAGACGAAGTCATCTACGAGTTTCCAGGCGCCGTTAGAGGTTGCAAAGAGAATGAATCGCTGCTCGGAAGCAAAGGGTATTTCCAGTGAATAGAGAGCAACTGGCTCACCCAATCCGAGCATTGAGAACCCGTATCCAGGAAACATCAGATTATATAGGGCGTCATCAATCGCCTTACGAGTCGCGTAGGCGGAGGATACAGGGGCACTCCGAACGAGTTCCGCGACCTCTATTCGGACAGACTCGGGGAGGTTATTGGGGTCGTCGCGGTAATCGTGAAAGTCCGCATAGACTCGACTGAGCGGGATTACCTGACCACGGTAGGTCACGTGGTCAAACTCTTCACTGCTCGCGCCCAATGTCATAAGAGCCACCAACAATACCAAGAGAGTTCGCATGAGCCTAAGATTTTGCTATGGGATGTAATCTTGCTGTCAGCATGCGTTTTGTCTTATGTGCATTCCCTGCGGTTTAGGCCGTCCATTCCATGTTCCATAAGCATATCCCATACGACAAGTGGCTGCTAACCGGCTCGCACTTCACGATGCCGAACGACCGCTCGTGGCCCCAACTCCGGTCGGTAGCCCAATTGATTTGCCTGGCGGAAAGCAGACGTCCAATATACCGATAAGTCAGTGAACCAGGGATTGCTGTATGAAGGCATCCGTCTTCGTAGGTACAAGCGTTGATGGCTTTATCGCACGACGCAACGGCGATTTTGACTTCCTTCCCGAGGGCGGGGGTGAGCCTCATGGCTATGATGAGTTCATGTCGAGCGTAGACGTGTTGGTAATCGGACGAAATACTTTTGAAAAGGTACTGACCTTCGAAAAATGGCCATACGCTGAAAAGCGCGTTGTTGTCTTAAGTAGCCGCACCGTCGACGTATCGAAAGTTCGTGGTCCGACGATTGAGCATATGTCGGGCTCTCCTGCGGAGATAGCGGATCGCCTTGCGGCCAGCGGAGCCGGCCATGCTTACATCGATGGCGGCATCACCGTGCAACGTTTCTTGCAAGCACGGTTGATCCAGCGCCTTATTGTTACGCGCGTCCCGGTGCTTATTGGCGAAGGCATTCCGCTATTTGGATCGCTGCCTCACGACGTGCAACTTCGTCACGTTTTTACGAAGACTTATCCAAGCGGAATGGTGAAGAGTGAATATGAGGTTTTGAGCTGACGTTGGTGTGAACGGATCACCCGCAAAGCTGCCGCTGGCGACGGGCAACTCAGGGGTCGTGACCGGCAGTTCAAGCCATTTTACCAACAGACGAAAGTGGGCACACTTCGCAAATGAATATTCGGGTACCGCGACGACCCAATCCCTTTGACAATCCCCTACTGCGATTTCTCCTCCATGGAGTCGCGTCATGCGTCATTCTTGGCGGTATTTATTTCGCGATAATCGCCCACCATTGGATGCCCCTCGTCGTGGGGATCGGCATCATCACTGTCCTCGAAGGTTTCTGGATCTACTTTTTGCTGAGGCGATAACCCACAACCTACAGGCGGAGGCGAAGCTGTCGGCGGTTCGTACCCAGCGTTGCCCATCAGTAATCCCGGAAGGGGCCGGCCGCCGACGGCCGCAGAGGGTCGAGGCCGTGTGATAACGCGGGAGGCATTCGGCCCCTGTTGTCATACAAGTTCCGCCGTGTCCGCAGAGTCTCTACACTTTCTCGCGAAGATCCGCGGTGAAGCCGATAGGCCGACGCTTTGGCACAGGCGGGTGCATGAGCTGACGAATGGCAGAGAGGATGGCGGCGATGGCTTCATCGTGGATGGTGAGCTTTTTGTCGAGCCGAGTTTCGAGCTGTGCGAAGCGGCGGGCCAGTTCCCTGTTCGAAGCGAGCATCTCACGCAGCTGGACGAAGGCGCGCACTACATAGACGCTCATTTCGATGGCGCGCGGGCTGCTCAAGATTGAGGCGGCCATGATGGCGCCGTGCTCGGTGAAGGCGTAGGGCGCAAAGCGCGGATCGCGATGCTTCTGGGAACCGGTCGCATTTTGCGACCGGTTCAGAGCTACCGCCTCGGTCGGGGTCAGTCGGAATATGAAATCCGCGGGGAAGCGCGCGGCATTGCGCTTGACCTGCTCGTTGAGGCGCTTGGTAGTCACGCCATAGAGAGCGGCGAGTTCGGCATCGAGCAGCACCCGTTGGCCCCGTAGAACAAGGATGGCGTTGGCGATCTGTTCGGGGGCAACTGGTTTGCGCATGGCTGCTTCCTAAGCTTCGGCGTTACGAGTTGGAGCGGTGCGATCGCATGGGCGCGACCTTTCGCTCGCCGCGCTCGATTTCCAGCAGGAGCGCCGTCCACGTTTCGAGTGCGGCTTTGCGTTCCGCAAAATAATCATGCGTGTTGTAGACGCCCTGGACGCCGGGTCCCGCGCCATGGGCATACCTGTGTAGCTAGACCAGGAACACGGAGTTCCTCCCGGCTGTAGCTAGCATTGTAGCTACGCGCCCAGCTACAAATACTGGCGCGGCAGAGCCTGGAAGTCCATGGACGGTGCCTATCAATAATTGCTTGATTTATAAAGATATGCGAGCGAGGGCGCGGCGGCCCCAAACAGCTCCGGAAGCTACTCGATGTTCTGCACCTGCTCGCGCATCTGCTCGATCAGCACTTTCATGTCGACCGCGGCCCGGGTGGTCTCGATATCCTGCGACTTCGATGACAGCGTGTTGGCCTCGCGATTCAGCTCTTGCATCAAAAAGTCCAGCCGCCGGCCCGCGGGTTCCTGACCGTCGAAGGTTTTGCGAACTTCGGCGACATGGCCGCGCAGCCGATCGATCTCTTCGTCGACGTCGAGGCGTTGCGCCAATATCGCGAGTTCCTGTTCGAGGCGATCGTGATCGACGTCGGCAACCAGCTGCGCGATGCGGTCGAGCAGCCTGGTGCGCATGCGCGTGCGGATCTCCGGCAGCCGATCGGAGACCCGTGCCGAGAACTCGAGCAGTCCGGCGCAGCGCTGCTCCAATGCGTCGCGCAATCGTCCCCCCTCGCTGTCGCGGGAGCGGCTGAGATCCGCCAACGCGTCAGCGAGCAGCGCTTGTGCGGCGGCGATCATGGGCGCGGTGTCGCGGGTGCCGTCGCGGATGACGCCGGGCCAGCGCAGCAGATCCAGGACGTCGATGCGCGCCGCAGTGCCGGCCTGTGCCGCGGCTTGCTGCGCCCTTAGTGTGAGGCTGGCCAGCAACTCGGCATCGACCTCGAGTGCGGTGGCGACGACCGTTGGCCTGAAATGCAGCGAACACTCAACTTTTCCGCGGCGCACGGCTGCGGCGACGGCGGCGCGAAAGTCCGCCTCGGCCGCGCGAAATTCTTCGGGCAAGCGGCAGCCCAACTCGAGAAATCGGTGATTGACGGTCTTGAGTTCCCAGGCCAGCAATCCCCAAGGGAACTGCCGCTCGCGTCTCGCAAAGCCGGTCATGCTACGAATCATAGGGGTCGCCGCTAAAATCGGCCATAATCGTCAGCTGCCAAGCTTAGCAGATCGAGGAGCAGTCATTGCAGATCGAAACCGCGGACGTGAGCCTCATCGGGCACCGCGAAGAAAATCAGGACCGGGTCGCGGTGGCGGCCGCAGAACAGGCCGTGTTGTTGGTGGTGATCGACGGCATGGGCGGTCACGCGGACGGCGCTCGTGCCGCGGAAACGGCGCTGTCGACCATGCTCGAGGCCTTTTGGCAGACGCCGCATCCGATTTTCGATCCGCTGGGCTTTTTGCATTTGTCCTTGGGCCGGGCGCACGAAGAAGTCGTGAAGCTCGGCACCAGTTTGAGCGCGGAAGCGCGCCCGCGCGCCACCTGCGCGGTGTGTCTGGTGCAGGACTCGGCGGCTTATTGGGCGCATGTCGGCGATAGCCGCATTTATCAACTGCGCCAGGCACAGGTGCTGGATCGCACCCGCGACCACAGCCACGTCGAGGTGTTGCTGCGCGAAGGCTTGATCACCGAAGCCGAAGTGCACGGCCACCCGATGCGCAACTACGTCGAGTGCTGTCTCGGCGGAGACGCGGCTCTGCCTGAAATGACCATCTCGTCGCGGCGCAAACTCAAAGCAGGCGATGTCCTGCTGCTTTGCACCGACGGCTTGTGGGCGAATCTGCGAGACCAGGATTTCGTGCGCTTCGCGCAGACCCAGGGCAAGCCTTTGCGCGACACCTTGACCGATCTCGGAACACAGGCGATAGCAGCCTCCGCTCCGTACAGCGACAACACCAGTGCCGCGGCGCTGCGATGGAAGGCAGCGTGAGCATTCGTCCCAGCGGGCGCGCCGCCGACGAATTGCGCGAATTGAAATTCGAACGCGGCTTCACCAAGCACGCCGAAGGCTCGGTGCTGGTGAGCTTCGGCTCGACCCGGGTCTTGTGCACGGCCAGCGTCGAGGACACCGTGCCGGGTTTCTTGCGCGGCACCGCCCAAGGCTGGGTGACCGCCGAATACGGCATGCTGCCGCGCGCGACCCATACTCGTTCGGCACGCGAGGCGGCTCGCGGCAAGCAATCCGGCCGCACTCAAGAGATTCAGCGCTTGATCGGCCGCGCGCTGCGCGCGGTCGTGGACCTCAAAGGATTGGGTGAGCGTACGGTCACCATCGATTGCGACGTGCTGCAGGCCGACGGCGGCACGCGCACCGCCGCGATCACCGGCGGCTTCGTGGCCTTGGCGGATGCCATCGACACTCTGCTCAAAAAGCGCGCCATCACGGCAAACCCGTTGCATGGCCAGGTCGCTGCCGTGTCCGTGGGCATTTACCGCGGCACGCCGGTTCTTGATCTGGACTACGCGGAGGATTCAAACGCCGAAACCGACATGAATGTCGTCATGAACAGCGGCGGCGCCTTTGTCGAGGTCCAGGGCACGGCAGAAGGCCACGCGTTTCGCCGCCACGAACTCGACCAACTGTTGGACCTTGCGGCGCAAGGTATCGCGCAGTTGCATGCCGCACAGCTCAGCGCCCGTGCCCTGGAGCTCGCGGCCACGCGGAATGCTTAAGAAGGCTCCCAGGCGACTGGTGGTCGCCACCGCCAACCCAGGCAAGCTGCGCGAATTTCGCTCTCTTCTGGCCGGTTTGCCGTACGAGCTGAGCAGCCTTGCCGAACTTGGCCTCGAGTCGCCGGCCGAGACCGGCTCGAGTTTTCTGGAAAACGCCACGTTGAAGGCGCGTCATGCCGCGACTTTGAGCGGGTTCGCGGCAGTCGCCGATGATTCCGGAATCGAAGTCGATGCCCTTGGCGGAGCGCCCGGCATTCATTCGGCCCGCTATGCAGGCGCCGATGCCGGCGATGGCGCGAACAACGCAAAATTGATGAGCGCGCTTTGGGGGGTGCCCAAGGAGCAGCGGCGGGCGCGCTATCGATGCGCGCTGGTGCTGCTCGAGGCAGCGGATGCGGCGCCGCTTACGGCAGAAGCGGCCTGGGAGGGATTCATTCTCGACGCGCCGCGCGGCGCCGGCGGCTTTGGCTACGACCCTTATTTTTGGCTGCCGGAACTTGATAAAACGGCGGCCGAGCTTACCCCCGAAGAAAAAAACCGTTTGAGCCATCGCGGCAAGGCGATGCGAGCGCTGCGCGAGGCGCTGCTGGCCCAGCTCGGCGCTCACGAGCAGATCGGATCTCAGGAGCAGCTCGAAGCTCAGGCGCAGCCGGCGGTGCGCGCGTGATGGACGCCTCGCTGGCGCTGTACGTGCACATGCCCTGGTGTGTGCGCAAATGCCCGTACTGCGATTTCAATTCGCATCAGTTGAAGTCGGCGCAACCGGATGCGTCGTACATCGACGCGCTGATACGCGACTTCGACATCGAGGCGCCGCGCGTTGCGGGCCGCAGGATTGACAGTGTATTTTTCGGCGGCGGCACGCCGAGCCTGTTCAGCCCTGAAGAATTTGCGCGCTTGTTGACGGCGCTCAAGCAACGGATTGCCTTCGCGGACGATGCGGAAATTACCTTGGAGGCGAACCCAGGCACCATCGAGCGCGGCCGATTCTCGGGCTATGCGCAGGCAGGCATCAATCGCGTGTCCCTGGGCGCGCAGAGCTTCGATGCGCGCGCTCTGAAGGTATTGGGACGCATTCACTCCGCCGAAGATACGCAGCGCGCGGTGGAGGAGCTGCGCGCGGCGAAACTCGATAATTTCAACCTGGATTTGATGTACGCGCTGCCGCAGCAAACTCTCGAGGAGGCGCAGAACGATGTGCGCATCGCATGCTCGCTGGGTCCATCGCACATTTCCTACTACCAGCTCACTCTCGAGCCCGGCACCGTATTTCATTCGCGGCCCCCGACCTTGCCGGACGAGGACGCGGCCTGGCAGATTCAAATGGCCGGCCAACGGTTGTTGGCGCAAGCGGGTTACGCGCAATACGAGGTGTCGGCATACGCCAAAGAGGGAGCGCGATGCCGGCATAACCTCAACTATTGGCTGTTCGGCGACTATTTGGGGCTGGGCGCAGGCGCACATGGCAAGCTCAGCCTCGGGCTGCCCATGCGGATTCTGCGCACGACAAAACCCAAACAGCCGCGCGAATATCAGGAGCAGATCCGCCGCGCGCAAGACGCCGTCGGCGACTCTGCGTACGTCGCGGCGGCGGATTTGCCGTTTGAATTCATGCTGAATGCGCTGCGCCTCAACGACGGTTTCAGGCGCGATTGCTACGAGGGACGGACCGGACTTTCGCTCAAAATGCTCGATGCGCAGCTGGCGCGCGCCCGCGAGCGCGGCCTGATCGAACAAATCCTGGCGGGTTGGCGGCCGACCGAACTTGGGCGGCGCTTCCTCAACGATCTACAGGCCGGCTTCCTGGCTTAGAAGCCTTATTGGGGCTCCAAAGGCTTATACACACCAATCCACCGGCCTCGCATAAAGTGAGACCTACAGCACATTGCATCTGCAGTAGGTCAGATGCGTCTCATAACACATTGAATTATAAAACGAAAATAGCCTGTCTATTTTTTGATCAAATCAACAATTACGCGATTTTCCGCAGTGCGAGCCGCTCTCGCGAGTGGCCGTCCACAGACTTATCCACAGTTATTGTGGACAAATATGTGCAATGAGTTGGCCCTTGTCCGCGGCCTGCGGTGCGCATATGATGCGCGGCCCTGTTTCTGGCATTGATTTCCAAAGTTTCGCCAGCAGCATAAGGGTCCATGGCGTGGCGATTCCGCTTGAAGCGTAACTCGATTCTGCCGCTACTGAAAACTTGAGGTTCCAATGAAAGCCGGCATCCATCCTGACTACCAAAAAATCACGGTCACCTGCACCTGCGGGAACAAGTTCGAGACCCGTTCGACCATCGGACAGGATTTGCAGGTCGAAGTTTGTTCCAACTGCCATCCGTTTTACACGGGCAAGCAGAAAATTGTGGACACCGGCGGTCGCGTCGATAAGTTCCGCAAGAAGTACGCGACTCCGGCAAAACCCGCGCCGGCGGCAAAAGCCTAGAAACCCTTGTTTCGATGCGCGCGGCGATATTGTCGCGCGACCCTGATCGCTCGCATCGTGATCTCGATGAGACGCTTGCGCGGACTCGCGCAGGTTCTCGCTTAGGCGACGTATACGCTTGATTCCATTGTTTGGCCGTGCAACGCTGGGGGGTCAAACATGCGAAACATACCCGTCGGATACAGCGAATGAGCACGAAATACGAACTCAAGAATCTCACCACCGGAAAGAGCAGCCTGTTAGAGGCCATTTCCGGAACGATCGGCCCCGATGTCGTCAATATCTCGAATCTGACCAAGGACCAAGGCGTTTTCACCTTCGACCCTGGTTTCATGGCCACGGCCAGCACGGAAAGCAAAATCACCTACATCGACGGCGACGCCGGCGTGCTGTTGTATCGCGGTTATCCGGTGGAGCAGCTGGCGGAGAAGTCGAGCTTTCTGGAAGTCGCCACGCTGCTCATCAATGGCGCTCTGCCGAGCAAAAAGGAGCTTGACGCCTTTCAGAATTCGATCATGCGCCACACCATGGTCAACGAGCAATTGCTGAGGTTTTTCCAGGGTTTCCATCACGACGCGCATCCGATGGCGATGGTCTCCGCGGTGGTGGCATCGATGGCCGCGTTCTATCACGACACCACGCACATCGGCGATCCGCGGCATCGGGAAATCTTCGCGCACCGGATCATCGCCAAGCTGCCGACCATTGCCGCCGCCGCGTACAAACATACGCTGGGGCAGCCTTTCATCTATCCGCGCAATGACCTGCGCTACTGCGAGAACATGCTCAACATGTTCTTCGCGGTTCCCTGCGAGCCGTATGCCATCGATCCTGTGGCGGCCGAGGCCCTGGATCTGCTGTTCATCCTGCACGCGGACCATGAGCAAAACGCCAGCACTTCCACCGTGCGCCTGGCGGGCAGCACCGGCGCGAATCCATACGCAGCCATCTCCGCCGGCGTCTCCGCACTTTGGGGACCGGCGCACGGCGGCGCGAATGAGGCGGTACTCGACATGCTCGACAGCATCGGTTCGGTCGCCAACATCGATAAGTTCTTGGCGCGCGTCAAGGACAAGAATGACAGCGTACGGCTCATGGGATTCGGCCACCGTGTGTACAAGAACTTCGATCCGCGCGCCAAGATCATTCGCGGCATGTGCTATCGCGTATTGGAGAAAATGGGCAAGGGCGGCAACCCGCTGTTCGACCTCTCGCTCAAGCTGGAGGAAATTGCGCTCAAGGACGACTATTTCGTATCTCGAAAACTCTATCCCAACGTCGATTTCTACTCAGGCATCATCTATAGCGCTCTAGGGATTCCGCGCTCCATGTTCACGGTCATGTTCGCGATCGCGCGCACGGCCGGCTGGGTCGCGCATTGGCAGGAAATGGTGTCGGATCCGAACATGAAAATCGGCCGCCCGCGCCAGCTCTACACCGGCCCCACCCAGCGAGACTATCAGCCGATCGAAAAGCGCTGATCGATGGCGGTGTCAACTCAGGTCTTGAAATGCGTACCGGTCCTGCTCCTGGCCGCCGGCGCCTGTGCTGCCGGCGACGAGATGCCGGCTGCCGCGCCGGCCCCCGCGCCGGCCGCCGTAAATCTTGCCCCTGAAAAAAATCTCTGCGGCACGCGCTCGGAGCCGGTCGCGATCGGCAGCGTGCAATGGAACGGCTGGGGGCGCGAGCTGGACAATTCGCGTTACCAACCGGTGCCCGCGATTCGCGCCATGGACGTGCCGAAACTCGCCTTGAAATGGGCCTTTGGCTACCAGGGCGGAACGGAGTTCGGCCAACCTACCCTGGTCGACGGCAGATTGTTCTTGACCAGTTCCTCAGGCCGCATCTATGCGCTCGACGCAAAGACCGGCTGCACTTATTGGACCTACGACGCTCCCGCCGGCAGCCGCACGACGATCTCGATCGGGGAGTTGGGCCAGGCGAAACGGGCGGCAATACCCAAGAAGCTGAAACGCACGCTCGCGCATCTCGATGTCATCAAGGCGCCGAGCGCCGCCTTCTTCGGCGATGACACGGGCGCCGTGTATGCGCTTGACGCGCAGAAGGGCACGCTCTTGTGGAAGGCTCAAGTCGACACGCACCCCTCGGCGCGCATCGTGGCGGCGCCGACCTTGTACAACGACCGGTTGTACGTCGCCGTCGGCTCCAACGAAGAGAAAAATTCGGCGGATCCGAACTACAGCTGCTGCACTTTTCGCGGCAGCATTGTCGCCCTCGATATCGCCAGCGGGCGCGTCCTCTGGCGAAGCTACACCGTGCTCGAGGCGCCGCAGCCCACGCACAGGAACAGCGCCGGTGTTCAGGAATTCGGGCCGGCGGGCGCCGCCATCTCCTCGTCCCCCACCATCGACCCTAAGCGCGGCGTGCTCTACGTAGGCACCGGCGGATCGACCACCGGCGTCGAGCAATCGCTCACCGATGCCATTGCGGCTTTCGATTTGAGCGACGGCAAGCTGCGGTGGGTCAAGCAGCTCACGGTCCAGGGCCGGGTGGCAGCCAGCGGCTTCAGCAGTGCGCCCATCTTGCGCACCCTGGCCACCGGCAATGAAATTCTATTGGCCGGACAAATGTCGGGCGTGGTCTACGGGCTCGACCCTGACCACGGGGGTGAGATCCTGTGGCAAACCCGCATCGGCGCGCCAAGCCCGGGAGGCGATGGCGCGGGCGTGGGTCCCGTCCCCGTGGCGGGCGCCGAACGCGGCGGCGTTGCCTGGGGTGGCGCGGCTGATCATCGCAGTTTGTTCGTCGCACTCTCGGGAGCGCTTGCGCAGCCCGGCAATGCAACGGGCAGTTTGTGGGCGCTGGATCCCAAAACCGGCATGCCGCGCTGGCACACCATCGCGCCGGCGCCGGCGTGCTCTTGGAGCGAGGGCCCGTGTTCGCACGCACAGTCGCAAGCGGTCACCGTGATGCCCGGCGGCGTATTCTCAGGATCCATGGATGGTCACTTGCGCGCGTACTCGACCATCGATGGCAAGATTCTGTGGGATTTCGATACGGCGAAAGGATTTCAAACGCAGAACGGCATTCGCGCGAGCGGTGGGCCCCTGGATTACGGCGGCGCGACCATCGTCAACGGCAGCGTTTACATCAACGCAGGCAATGCGTTGCTGGCGTTTTCAATCGACGGAAAATAGGACGCAATAAATATTCATGGCACCCAAGCGAAAGGTTCTTGCAGTGGTCGGTATTTTGTTGAGCGGCGCGCTGCTGACGGGCGCCGGCGCGGCACTCGCCGCCACACACGCGGCCGAAGCGGTCCAACCCCCGGCACTGGAAAATTCAGTCGTGAAGATTTTCTCGACCATGCGCTATCCGGACCCGTTCAAACCCTGGACCAAGCAAGCGCCGAGCGAGGCCACGGCCTCGGGCGTGGTGATCGAAGGCAGGCGCATTTTGACCAACGCGCACGCCGTGCTTTACGCCAGTCAAGTGCAGGTTCAGGCGAATGCAGCCGGCGACAAAGTATCGGCAACCATCCTCGCCATCGCGCCCGGCATCGACCTGGCGGTGCTGCAGCTCGACGATCCGAGCTTCTTCGACACCCATCCGCCGGTGGCGCGCGCCAGCAAGCTGCCGCAGATCAAGGATCCGGTTCTGGCTTATGGATTTCCGACCGGCGGATCGTCGTTGTCGATCACCAAGGGCATCGTGTCGCGCATTGAATTTGCGCAGTACAACTATCCGGTCTCGGGCCTGCGCATTCAAATCGACGCGGCCATCAATCCCGGCAACAGCGGCGGTCCGGCCATCGCGGGCGACAAGATGATCGGCCTGGCATTCAGCCGCTTGGGCGGGGACAGCCAGAACATCGGCTACATCATCCCGAACGAAGAAGTGGATCTGTTCCTCAAGGACATTGCCGGCGGCCACTACGTCGGCAAGGCCAGCATGTACGACGACTTGCAGACATTGGAGAATCCGGCGCTGCGCGAATACTTGAAGCTGGACAAGAGCGTCGAGGGCATGGTGGTGCATCGGCCCGACAAGAGCGAGGCTGCGTATCCGCTGAAGGAATGGGACGTGATCACGCGGATCGGCGATACGCCCGTCGACAATCAAGGCATGGTCAAGATCGACAAGGATTTGCGCGTGAACTTTGCCTACATGATTCAGCGCCTGGCCAAGGACGACAAGCTGCCCCTCACGGTGGTGCGGGCCGGGAAGCCGTTGAAAATCGAGCTGCCCGTATCGGCGCAGCGCCAAACGCTGGCGCCGGACCTGCACGGCGAATATCCGTCCTACTTCGTCTACGGTCCGATGGTGTTTTCGCGCGCCACGCGGCAATTTTTGTCCTTGTTCGAGAATAACGCCAATTTGCTGCGGGTCTTGGGCTTCGTGAAGAGTCCGCTGGTGACCCGGGTCTTCGATACGCCGACCCCGGACCTGGAGGAATTGGTGATCATTTCTTCGCCGTTTTTCCCGCACAAGCTCGCGAACGGTTATTCCAATCCGACCGGCTTGGTGGTGTATTCCATCAACGGTTTGGCGATCAAGAGCCTCGCGCACTTGGTGGCGGTGCTGCGCGACTTGAAAGACCCTTTCGTCACCATTGAATTCGGCAGCAAGGCCGGGGAGGCCCTGGTGTTCTCGCGAGCGGCCATCATGGCGGCCACGGATGACATCTTGACCGACAACGGCGTGCGCGCGCAGGGCTCGCCGGACATGATGGCGGTGTGGCAGCCGAAGCCTTAGTTGGCGTCGATCAGCTCCGACACCTCGCGCGCATCGGCGCGCTTCATGGGCCGGCCGTCAACGGGCGAGTACGGCGATTGACGGATGCCATCGATGGGGAACACGGTGGCATCGACGGTGCGGCCATTGGCCTCGAACCTGAGCGCCGGGTAGTTCACGCTGCGCTCTGCGTCCATTTTGACGCGCCGCTCATAGAATTCATGGGGCACCCCTAAGTCCAGCAGGTGAATCGCGACGGATTCCGCGGCATCCGCGAACAGGTGCAAATTGATGTCGCTGTAGTTCGTCGCCGTCCCGGTGAGCACCGAACCCACCAGGCGAGGCTGGAACTCCGCCAAAATCCGCATGGTGTCGAGTGCGATGCGCCGCTGTTCCTTCAGGGTGTGGTCATGGGTATCGCGCCCGAACAGTCTCTGGTGGGCGCGCAGGGCATCTTCGATCTCGATGTTCTTCGGCAGCACCGCCACATCGTTTACGCCCAAGCGATCCGCCGCTTTGCGCTTGGCCTGCAGGAAATCCTCAATGCCGTGCTCGGCCATGATTCTCGCGGCCTCTTGCGCGAGAGCGCGGCGTAGATCCTCAGCACGCTGCGAAAACTTCTTAGGCATCGGTCTCTAGAATAGCGGTTTATCGCCTTCGGGGTTGTTTGGGTTCTGGCCTTCGTACAGTTCGGCCTTGGGCAGATTCCCCTCAATGAATTTTTCCATGATGCCGCTGGGGTCGTCCGAGCTCGCCAGCAATCCGGTCCGCGGCGAGATTCGCACACTGACGATGCCATCGGGGACGGGCACGGCATGCCTGGCGGTGCCTGCCAAGGCCTCGTGCATGAAGTACGTCCACGCCGGGATCGCTGTGCGACCACCCTGCTCGCCTTCACCCAACGAGCGATCCGAGTCGAAGCCCACCCACACGGTCGTGACCAGGTCGCCATTGAAGCCATTGAACCAAGTGTCATGGGCATCGTTGCTGGTACCGGTTTTGCCGGCTATGTCGTCACGGTTGAGCGAGCGGGCGCGCTGACCGGTGCCGCGCCGGATGACATCCGCCATCATGTCCGCCAGCAGATAGGACACTTGGGGACTCAGGATTCGCGGTGCCAGATTCTTTACTGAAATCACAGTCTTACCATCATGGTAAGCCTCGTCCAAAGCGCCGGCGCGCGACGCCGCGGCGCCCCGAGGCGCGGGCCCGTCGGTGGCGCGGCCGCATTGCCCACAGGCAATGGCGGGATCAGCCTGCTGGAGCACCTTGCCGGAGGCGTCTTCAACGTGGTCCAGGTAGTAAGAACTCACCTTGAAACCACCGTTGGCAAAGGTCGAGTAGCCGATGGCGACCTGCAGTGGACTTAAGTTGGCCGTACCCAGCGCCAGAGTTAGATCGTCCGGAAGCTGCGACTTATCGAAGCCGAAGCGCGTCACGTAGTTACGGGTGTACTCGCCGCCGATGGCGCGCATCAAGCGCACCGAAACCAAGTTCTTGGAATGCGCCAGCGCATCCCGCAGCCGAACCGGGCCGGCGAATTTGCTCTCGAATTCCTTGGGCCGCCAAGCCTTTTCATTCCCCTCTTCGTCGATCACCACGGGCGCGTCCAACACCACGCTGGCCGGTGTGTATCCTTTGTCGAAGGCGGCCGCATAAATAAACGGCTTGAATCCCGAGCCGGGCTGGCGCCTGGCCTGAATAACGCGGTTGAACTTGCTCTGGAAGAAATCGAAGCCGCCAACCAAGGCCACGATCGCGCCGTCCTTCGGGTCAACGGACACCAGCGCGCTTTGCGCCTCGGGCACCTGGACGAATAGCAAGGATTCGGGCGTGCGTCCCACGGTGTAAATCACGTCGCCGCGGGTCAAAATCTCCGATGCGTCGGTCGGTGCGCGATCGACTTGCTCATCCGGCAGTTCGCGACGAGCCCACGACAGTTTTTCCCAGGGCAAAGTGACCATCCCGAGTTCTCTGACGTAAATCTTGGCGGTCTTGCCTTCCACCTTCTCGACGACGGCGGGCCTTAAGCCGCCAATGATGGGAAATTCCTCCAGTTGCGCGTCAAATTGCGCCGGCGTCGCGATCTTCGACATGTCGACTTTGGCGCTCGCGCCCCGAAACCCGTGGCGCCGGTCGTATTCCAAGAGACAGGTGCGAAGTGCCACGGTGCCGGCCGCCTGCAGGCGCGAATCGAGCGTCGTATAGACCTTGTAGCCCGCGGTATAGACGGCATCGCCGTACTTATTCTGCATGTCGCTACGCACCATTTCGGCCAAGTAGGGTGCGTCCACCTCGATGGAGGCGCCATGCAGCCGCGATTCCATCGGACTGCTTTTGGCGTCGTTGTACTCGGTTTGGTCGATGTAGCCGAGCTCCAGCATTCGGCCCAATACATGGGTGCGACGTACCTTGGCGGCTTCGGCGCTGGCGACCGGATTGACCATCGACGGCGCCGTCGGGATGCCCGCCAGGGTGGCCATTTCGGCAATGCTCAGCTGATCCAAACTCTTGCCGAAATACACTTCGGCGGCGGCACCCACGCCATAGGCTCGCTGCCCCAGGAAAATCTTGTTGACGTAGAGGGAGAATATCTCCTCCTTGGTGAATTCAGCCTCCATGAGCAGGGAAATGTAGATTTCACTCATCTTGCGTTTCATGTCGCGCCGCGGGGTCAAAAACATGTCCCGCGACACCTGCATGGTGATGGTGCTGGCGCCTTGGCGGATGCCGCCGGCTTTGAGATTGGCCACCGCCGCCCGCAAAATTCCCTGCCAATCGACGCCGTGATGCCTGAAAAACCGGTCATCCTCGGTCGCCAGGAAGGCCAGCACCAGTTTCTTGGGCAATTGCTCGTAGCGCACGGGGATTCGGCGCTGCTCGCCGATCGACTGGATCAGCTTGCCGTCCCGGGAATAGATGCGCAGCGGCACTTGCAGCTGCACCTCCCGCAAGGTGCCCACATCCGGCAGGGCCGGCCTCAAGTAGACATAAGCACACACGTTGGCGAAGACGATCAACGCTATTACGCCCACTAAAACCGCACAAATGCGCGAGATGAGAACTAGGTAACGTTTGGGCACAGAAAACCGTTCTAACTTATTGCACCGGCGGACATAGGCATCATCTTACCGCCGGTTACGTGGGCATACTCATCGAAAGATGAGGACGCAAAGCCACCGATCCTTAGGGGTTCGAGCCCTTGAGGACAGCGGGGTTGCCAGACCAGATTAACCCAAACGCCGGCGGCCTTTAGGGCTTTAGGCGATGAGGTCTGAACGGATGAGTCGATTCCTCAATAGCTACGAAACCGTCGTAGGTCTCACTTTGCCGACCTGGCCGCCCCGGTCGGTTATAGCTGTGAGTAGCTTCACGTTCTATTTAACAGTTTCTTGCTAAGTTTGCTTGTCATGGCTAATCTCCCGTCAGATTCGACCTACAAGGTATTGAGCAAAAAGGGAAAACATCTGTGTGGTCGTTAGGAAAAAGATACCGTCCGCTTTTGGGACTTGACATAACCACCTCGTCGGTGAAGCTCATCGAGCTCTCGATGTCGGGCGGTCAATATCGCGTAGAGTCTTATGCGGCCGAACCGACGCCGCATAACGCCATCAATGAGAAAGCCATCGTCGACGCGGAAGCGGTTGGCGAAGCAATCCGTCGCGCAGTGAAGCGCTCCGGCGCGAAGAGCCGGCTCGCGGCAATAGCCATCAGCGGCGACGCGGCGATCACGAAAGTGATTCAGATGCCGAAGAATCTCGGCGACAACGAATTGGAAGGTCAGGTCGAGATGCAGGCCGACCAGTACATTCCGTTCCCCATGGAAGAAGTCAGCTACGACTATCAGGTCGTGGGCCCTTCGGAAAAGGATCCGGACATGCTCGATGTACTTCTGGTCGCAACGCGAACCGAGAATGTCGAGCAGCGCCAGGCCGCGGTGCAGGCTTCGGGACTCACCGCCCACCTGGTCGATGTGGAGGCGTTCGCGTTGGAAAACGCGTGCGCTCTCATGCGCCACCAGATGCCCGACGGCGGTCTCGACCGCACCGTCGCGGTCGTGGATTTCGGCGCCAGCAGCACAACATTCAGCGTGCTGCGCGACATGCGGGTGATTTACACGCGTGACTTTGCCTTCGGCGGCCAGCAGCTGACCGAAGAAATCATGCGCACGTATGGCCTGAGCATGGAGGAAGCCGGCCGCGCCAAGAAAGAAGGCGGCCTGCCCAGCAACTATCAACCGGAAGTCTTGGATCCATTCATCGACGACATGACTCAGCAGGTCAGCCGTTCTCTGCAATTTTATCTGGCCTCCGGCAGCGGCCGCGCGCAACCGGACCAAATCTTGATTTGCGGCGGCTGCGCCAACATACCCGGCGTCGCCGATGTCATCTCCAGCCGCGTCGGCGTGCCGGCGGACAAAGGCGATCCGCTCGGCAACATGAAGGTGTCGTCCAAGGCCAAAGCCCAAGCGGTGGCGCGCGATGCCACCGCATTACTCACAGCCTGCGGCCTAGCGCTGCGCAGCTTCGACTAAAGAGTAGCCATGCCGCGTATCAATCTACTTCCCTGGCGCGAACAAGAACGTAAAGTCCGACGTCGCGAGTTCATGGTCGCTCTCAGCGCCGCCGCGATTATCGGCGTGGTCTGCGTGCTATTCGGCAAATACGTGCTGTATGCCAGCTGGATCGATTCGCAGAACGCCAAGAACAATCTTCTGAAAAAGGAGATCGTCAAGCTCGATGCGCAGATCGCCGATATTCAAGATCTCGAAAATCGCAAGCAGCGCCTGGTGGCGCGCATGGAAATCATCGAGAAATTGCAGCGCAAGCGGCCGGAGATCGTGCATCTGTTCGACGAGCTCGTGAAAACGGTTCCGGAAGGCATCTATCTCACGCAGATCAAGGAAACAGGCAAGAAGCTCGAGATGAAGGGCGTTGCCCAGTCGAGCACGCGCGTGTCGACTTTCATGCGCAATATCGATTCGTCTTCTTGGATGGATAACCCGCAGCTGCAGGTGGTCGAGACATCCAAGGATTCACCGACCGGTGGCTCGAGCTTCACGCTCACCAGCGACGTGGTCGGCGTGGACGTGGACGGCGGCGGCGAAACAACGGTTAAGAAGGTTGCGGCGAAATGAACTTCCTCGATCAACTTCGCAGTCTCGATCCGCGCGACGTCGGCCGCTGGCCTTGGGCGGTGCGCAGCTTCTTCATCGGCCTGGGCTTTGTGGCGGTCGTCGCCTTCGGATGGTACATGTTCATCTGGAACGACGACCGGCCGCAGCTGCAAAAGGCGGAAGCCGACGAGTTGGATCTGCGGGCGCAATTCGAAAGCAAGCAACAGCGCGCCGCCAACTTGGAAGCGTACCGGGCGCAGCTTGGCGAAATGGAGCGCAGCTTCGGTGCCATGCTGCGGCAACTGCCCGGCAAGACCGAAGTGCCGAATCTTCTGGTCGATATCTCGCAAACCGGCCTGGCGGCGGGGTTGTCGGAAAAGCTGTTCCAGCCCGGGAGCGAGAAGAGCAATGGCTTCTACGCGGAACTGCCGATCAAAATCAAATTGGTGGGCAGCTACCACGATTTCGGCCGATTCGTCAGCGGCATCGCCGCGCTGCCCCGCATCGTGACCTTGAACGATATTCAAATTACGCCGGTCGACGCCAGAAGCGGCTACGACAATTTGACCATGGACGTGACCGCCAAGACTTACCGCTACATCGAGGACGAGAACGGCGCAAAAGGGGCTAAAAAGAAGGCGGCGGCTGTGGCGGGAGGCACGACGTGAGAGCTATATCGAGTATTGGCGTCGTCGGGCTGGTGCTGGCGGCACTGGTCGCGGGCGGCTGTTCGGGAGCCCAATCGGATTTGCAAAAGTGGATCGAGGCAACCAAGAAGAAGCCGGGCGGCCGCATCCAGCCGTTGCCGGAAGTGAAGCCCTACGAAACCTACGTTTATTCAGCCGCCAACCTGCGTTCGCCGTTCCAACCGCAGGGCCCAAATTCGGCCAACGGACAGAGCTTGAGGCCCAGCTCGCGGCGCAACCGCGAATTCTTGGAAGGCTTTTCGCTCGACACCTTGAGGATGGTGGGCACCTTCAAGGTAGGCAGAAATTTTTACGGGCTGGTGCAATCCAAAGACGGCCTCGTGCACAAGGTTCAACCGGGTAACTACCTGGGGCAGAACGACGGCAAGGTGACAGAAATAACCGGCGGAAGAATTAGCCTGGTCGAAATCATTCCGGATGGTCTCGGCGGCTACATAGAGCGACCGGCCTCGTTGGCATTGGCTAATTGAGGCCACAGGGAGAGGAAAGCATGATCAGAATACGAATACGAACGGTGATGATGGGCGCGATGGCGGTAGTCGCGCTGGCTGCGGCCGGTATCACGGCGCGAGCCGCTGATCCGGTCCAGCTGCAGTCCATCGACGTTCAAACATTGTCGGGTCAACAGGTGCAGCTCAAGCTGCACATGAGCGGTCCGGCCCCGGAGCCGTTGCCGTTCACCATCGACAAGCCGGCGCGCATCGCGTTCGACTTGCCGAACACGACTCTGGCTCTCGCATCGCGCCGTTTCGACGTGCGTTCCGGCGGTGTCGACACGGTGCTCGCCGCCGAGGCGAATGGCCGCGCGCGCGTTGTCGTGAACGTCGACAGCTTGATGCCGTATACCACCAAAGTGGATGGCAACATGATTGTCGTCACGCTGGGTCAGCAGCCCGGCGCCGACGTCGGCAAGCCCGCCGTTGCCCGCGCCGCCTCGGGCGCGCCGGTAGAGCGCGCGATTCGCACCATCGATTTCAGGCGTGGTGCGGATGGCACCGGCCGCGTGATCGTGCAGCTCACCGACCCGCGCACGCCGGTCAACGTTCGCCAGGAAGGCCAGCAAATCGTCGTGGACTTTGCCGGCACCTCCATGCCCAAGAATTTGATGCGCCGCTATGACGTCATGGACTTCGCGACGCCGGTGCAAACCGTCGATGCGGTCCGCGTCGAAGGCAGCTCGCGCCTGGTGATCAGCTCGCAGGGAGACTTCGAGCAGCTGGCGTATCAATCGGACAGTCAATATACGGTCGAAATCAAGCCGTCCTTGAAGCGCACCGCCGGAGCGGAGGAGAAAAAGGAATACACCGGCGAGCGTTTGACGTTGAACTTCCAGGACATCGATGTGCGGTCGGTGCTGCAGCTGCTCGCGGACACCAGCGGCCAGAACATCGTGGTCAGCGACTCGGTGGCGGGTAACCTGACTTTGCGATTGCAAAATGTGCCCTGGGATCAGGCGCTCGACATCGTGCTGCGCACCAAGGGCTTGGACAAGCGCCGTCAGGACAACGTCATCATCATCGGGCCGACCGAAGAGCTGGCGACGCGCGAAAAAGCGGAATTGGCAGCTCATAAAGAGGTGCAGGAGCTCTCGCCCACCCACACGGAATTCATGCAGGTCAACTATGCCAAGGTCGGCGACCTGGCGAAATTGATCAAGACCACCAGTGGCAAGGACTCCATGCTGTCGTCGCGCGGCACTTTGACCATGGACGAGCGCACCAACACCCTGTTGGTCCAGGATACGAGCGACAAGCTGGCCGATATCCGTCGCCTGGTACAAACCCTGGACGTGCCGGTCAAGCAGGTTTTGATCGAAGCGCGCATCGTGATCGTCAGCGACACCTTTGAGCGCGACCTCGGCGCGCGGTTTGGCGTCAGCACGGCGCGACCGAACGGTCCCGGGGGTCTTTTGGCCGTCACCGGCAATGGAATCGGCGCGAACCAGATCGTCAACGCGGGATTGCCCGCGACCTCGAGTTTGCCCGCGACGACTCTCGATAATCGTTACCAGGTCAATACGCCGGCTGCGCACAGCAACGGCAGCATCGGCCTCTCGCTGTTGGGCGGAAGCTACATCGTCGACCTGGAACTCTCGGCGGCGCAGAACGAAGGCAAGAGCGAGACCATCTCCTCGCCGCGCATCATCACCGCCAACCAGAAGCAAGCCGTCATCATGCAGGGCGTCGAGATTCCCTTTCAGGAATCGGCCTCGAGCGGCGCCACCACCACCCAGTTCAAGGACGCGGTGCTGAAGCTCAAAGTCACGCCGTTGATCACGCCCGACAATCGCGTGATCCTGGACCTGGACGTGTCGGACGATTCGGTCGGCCAACAGGTGACCAGCGCCACCGGCGGCAGTGTTCCCTCGATCGACACCCGTCAAATCATCACCCAGGTGCTGGTCAACGACGGCCAGACGGTCGTATTGGGCGGCATTCTCGACACCACCAAGTCGAGAAGCGCCAACAAGGTGCCTTTCCTGGCCGATATTCCGGTGCTCGGCTACCTCTTCCGCAGCACGACGGATATCAACAACAAGACCGAGCTGTTGATCTTCATCACGCCGAAGATTTTGCGTGAGGGTTCGAATCTGTACTAGCGAGCGATTTCGGGTTATCCGTACTCGATAAGGGGCGCCATTGGCGCCCCTTATTTTCACGACAGATAATCAGGCGAACGATGCGGTCCGTTATGATCAGCGATGATCATGCTCACCAAGCGCAACATTTTTCTGATCGGCCCGATGGGATCGGGCAAGACGGCGGTGGGGCGGCACCTTGCGCGCCTGTTTCGCTATGAATTCCATGACAGCGACGCGGACATCGAGGCGAAAACCGGCGTGGATATCCCATTCATTTTCGAGAAGGAAGGTGAAACGGGCTTTCGGATCCGCGAAAGGGAATCGATCGATCGGCTGACCCGCCTGGAATCCATCGTTCTGGCGACCGGCGGCGGCGCCGTCATCGATCCGGCCAACCGGCGCGCACTCGCCGAACGGGGCGTCGTGGTCTATCTGGCTACATCCGTCAATCAGCAAATCGAACGCACACGGCATGCGCGGCATCGGCCTTTGCTGCACGATACCGACCCCGAACAGAAGCTCAAGGATTTGATGGCGCGGCGGGCGGTCCTGTATGCCGAGATAGCCGATCTCACCGTGACGACCGATGGGCGCCGGGTACAGCTGGTCGCGGAAGAAATTCACCAAGAGCTGCGCCGGGCGCAGAAAGCTTAACTGTTCGTATAATCACACCGTGCAAACCATTCAAGTAGACCTCGGGCCCTCCAGTTACCCCATTACCATCGGCGCCGGGTTGCTGACCGATCGCGAACTATTGGACGTGCAGATCCCGGGCCGCGACCTGTTGATCGTGACCAATACCACCGTGGCCAAGCTGTATCTTGCCAAGTTGAAGGGGAGCTTTGCCCACCGGCGCATCGCCGAGTGCATCTTGCCGGACGGCGAGCAGCACAAGACATTGCAAACGGCCGGCTGGGTCTTGGACGCGCTGGTCGCCAACAAGATGAATCGCGATGCGACCGTGCTGGCCCTCGGTGGCGGCGTGGTCGGCGACATTGCCGGCTTTGCCGCGGCCTCGTATCAGCGCGGCATCGGCTATGTGCAACTGCCCACGACACTGCTTGCCCAGGTGGATTCCTCGGTGGGCGGCAAGACCGGAGTGAATCATCCCGGCGGTAAAAATCTGATTGGCGCCTTCTATCAGCCGCGGGCCGTCATCGCCGACACCGATACGCTGGCGACCTTGCCGGACCGGGAATTGAAGTCGGGGCTTGCGGAGGTGATCAAGCACGGCTGCGTCTGGGATCCGCTGCTGTTCAATTGGCTGGAGCGCGAGATGCCGAAGCTGCTGACGAGAGATGCCGCCGCACTCACCTATGCCATCGGCAGGTCTTGCGAGATCAAGGCCACGGTGGTCGCCCGCGACGAACGCGAGCACGCCTTGAGGGCGATCTTGAATTTTGGCCATACTTTCGGTCACGCCATCGAGGCCGCGACCGGTTACGAGAAGTACCTGCATGGCGAGGCCGTGGGCCTGGGCATGCTCATCGCAATGGATCTGTCCCACCGCCTCGGGCTGATCGACGCCGCCGTCAAGGAACGCCTGCGCGACCTCCTGGCGCGAACCGGGTTGCCGACCGAGGCGCCGCGCATCGGAGCCGCGAAGGCTTACGAATTGATGCAAATGGACAAAAAGGTCCTCGCCGGCGCTGTTCGCCTGGTGCTTCTCCAGAAGCTCGGTCACGCCATCATCACTGATCAGTACTCGAAAGCCGCGCTCGACGCCACGCTCGCGGAGCATTTCAGGTGAGCCAGACCAAATGCGCGGGGCGGGTCACATTGAGCGGGCCGGTCACAATGCGCGGGCGAGTCACATTGCGCGGGCGGGTTACGTGAGCGCGCTTGCGCCGTATGCGGCCCATGCCGAGCAGACTCGGGGGCGCCGCTTTCCGGAGCCTGCCCCCGAGTATCGATCCGAATATCAGCGCGATCGCGATCGCATCGTGCATTCCACCGCGTTTCGTCGATTGGTCTACAAGACCCAGGTCTTCGTCAACCATGAAGGCGATCTATACAGAACGCGCCTGACCCATTCGCTCGAGGTCGCGCAAATAGCCCGCACCGCCGCGCGTGCGCTGAAGCTCAACGAAGAATTGTCCGAGGCCATCTGTCTCGCCCATGACCTTGGACACACGCCTTTCGGCCATGCGGGCCAGGATGCGTTGAATGACTGCATGGCCGATTTCGGGGGCTTCGAACACAACTTGCAGTCGCTTCGCGTCGTCGACGAACTCGAGGAGCACTACGCGGAGTTCGACGGCTTGAACTTGACCTTCGAATGCCGCGAAGGGATCCTCAAACATTGCTCCTACAACAACGCCATTCTGCTCGGCGATGTGGGTGAGCGCTTCATCAACCGTCAGCAGCCCGGCTTGGAAGCTCAACTCGCGAATTTCGCCGATGAAATCGCCTACAACAATCACGACGTCGAGGACGGCATTCGCGCCGGCCTCATCAGCGTCGAGCAGCTCTTGGCCGTGCCGTTGTTTCGCGTCTACCACGACGAAGTGCACGCGAAATACCCGGCGCTGGCGGGCCGGCGGCTTGTTTACGAGATTTTGCGGCGGATGATCAATCATCTCGTCAGCGACCTGATCGATTCCTCGGCGGCGCGGCTTGGCCAATCGGGAGTCCGTTCCATTGCCGAGGTCAGATCGCACCCGAAGGCGCTGATCGGATTCAGCGACACCACTCGCGAACTGAATCATGCCCTGAAGTCCTTTCTGCGCGAGCAGCTCTACAAACACTACAAGGTGAGGCGCATGACGGCGAAGGCTCGCCGAGTGGTGCGCGAACTCTTCGACGCCTTTTTCAACGACCCGGCGCTGATGCCCGATGAACATGAGGCGCGTACTCGATTGGAATTGGCGCCCGGACCCGCCGGCCGCGCGCGCGCCGTGGCCGACTATATCGCCGGCATGACCGACCGGTATGCGATTCTCGAGCACCGCCGTCTGTTCGAACCCAGCGAACGAACGTGAGCGGGCGGCAGGCGACATAAAGAGTATCGATGAGCGACGTGCTGAAAAATGACCTGCTGTTGCGCGCCTTGCTGCGCGAACCCACGCCGCGGCGTCCGATTTGGCTGATGCGCCAGGCGGGCCGGTATCTGCCGGAATATCGCGCGACGCGCGCGCGCGCCGGCGGCTTTCTGGAAATGTGCACGAATCCGGAGATTGCCTGCGAAATCACCTTGCAGCCGGTGGACAGGTTTCCCCTGGACGCGGCGATTTTGTTTTCGGACATTCTCACGATTCCGCACGCGATGAACTTGGGATTGGAATTCGAGGCGGGCGAGGGTCCGCAGTTCGCGCATCCGGTTCGTACACCCGCCGATATCGACAAGCTCGGCGTGCCAGATCCAGGCCGGGAGCTGAAGTATGTGATCGAGGCGGTGGCGCGCGTGCGCCGCGAGCTCAAGGGCCGCGTGCCTCTGATCGGATTCGCGGGCAGCCCCTGGACCGTGGCGACCTATATGGTGGAAGGAGGCAGCAGCAAGACGTTCGGCGTGATCAAACGCATGATGTACGAAACACCGCGGCAGCTGCATCGCCTGCTCGATCTGCTTGCCAAGGCGACGATCCTTTACTTGAACGCGCAAATCGCCGCCGGTGCGCAAGCCGTGATGCTGTTCGATACCTGGGGCGGTGTGCTGACGCCGTCGCAGTACGAAGAATTCTCGTTGCGTTACATGGCGCAGGTGATCGATGCGCTGACGCGAAAATCAGAAGGGCGCAGGGTTCCCAACATTGTCTTTACCAAGGGCGGCGGCGCCTGGTTGGCCGAAATCGCCGCCATCGGCTGCGACGCGGTTGGCGTCGACTGGACCACCGATTTGAGCGACGCCCGCGAGGCTGTTGCCGGACGCGTGGCATTGCAGGGCAATCTCGACCCGTCGGCTTTATTCGCGCCGCCCGACGTCTTGCGCAGTGAAACATTGCGGGTGCTCGACAGCTACGGGGCGGGCGCCGGCCATGTGTTCAATCTGGGGCACGGCATTACACCGGATGTCGAGCCTGAGCGCGTCGCGCTGGTGGTCGAGACGGTCCGGAACTACAAGGTGTCGGCGGACTAGGCGCCTCGGCACCGTGAATTTGAACGGTGGTGCGCATGGACTGGGGGATAGGATGCTTCGAGGCAACGAAGATCAGTTGCCTCGAAGCATCCCATCCCCGAGTCCTTTCACGCTGGACCGCTCAACATCACGGTGCAGGAGGACGAGTTTCGACGTGCCATCCTCGGCCGAGCGGCCTCATTCGCACTCGTCGGCAGGAAAATCGCGTGTCGTCCCCACACCCGCCGGTAACGTCGACATCGTGATGCTGATCGGTTCGAGTGCCCGTCAGGAGGGGTAAGCAGCCTCGAGGGAACTGCTTCTTCGTTCCCTCGAGGCTACTTACCCTCCCTGGCGAGCGCTGTACATCACTAACGAATCGCGGCGCCGGCCGGCGCGTTTCGCAGTTCATCGCGCAGCGCGCGGCGCAAAATCTTCCCGACATTGGTCTTGGGCAGCTCGCTGCGGAAGTAAACATGCCTTGGCACTTTGTAGCCGGTCAGTTCCTTGCGGCAGAAGGCGATCAAGGCTTCCGCGGTGAGCTTCGGATCCTTTTTTACGACGAACAGCGCGACGGCTTCGCCGGAATTCGCGTCGGGCTGCGCAACCGCTGCGACCTCCAGCACGCCGGGGTGTGCGGCGGCGACGCTCTCGATTTCATTCGGATAGACGTTGAATCCCGACACCAGGATCATGTCCTTCTTGCGGTCCTCGATGTACACGAACCCTTGGGCATCCATGCGGCCGATGTCGCCGGTGCGCAGCCAGTCGCCGAACATCACCAGATCGGTTTCATCAGGACGGTTCCAATAGCCGCGCATCACCTGCGGCCCGAATACGCAGAGTTCACCGACTCCATTGACGGGTAGCTCCTGGCCGTCGTCACCGCGAATGGAGACATCCGTTGAGGAAACGGGCAGGCCGACTGATCCGTTGAACGGCAAGCCGATGGGATTGGCGGTAACCATCGGCGAGGTTTCGGTGAGCCCCCAGCCCTGGGCAATGCTGCAGCCCGTGACTTCCTTCCATCGCGCCGCCACGACAGGCTGCAAGGCCATTCCGCCGGCGAAAGTGGCACGCAACGCGCTGAAATCCACGCTTGCAAATCCGGGCGTGTGCAGCAACGCATTGAACAGCGTATTGACGCCGCTGATGAAATTGAATTTGTACCGCTTCAATTCCGCCACGAATCCCGGAAAATCCCTGGGGTTGGTGATCAGGACATTGCGCGCGCCCAAGGGCAGGAATGCCAGGCAATTGCTGGTGAGCGCGAAGATGTGATACAGCGGCAGCGCGGTGATCACGATGCGGCCGCCGCCCTCTTGCAGCGCAGGTCTTATCCACGCCAGGGATTGCAGCAGGTTGGCCACCATGTTGCGATGGGTCAGCATCGCGGCCTTGGCCACCCCGGTCGTGCCGCCGGTGTATTGCAAAAACGCGATGTCGTCGGGGCCCAAAGTGACCGGTTCCAGTTTGAGTCCGAGGCCGCTTCCCAGTACGTCCTTGAACGACAAGGCGCCGGGCATTTTCCAAGGCGGAACTTGCTTGCGCACATGCCGCAGAACGAAATTCACGATCAAGCCCTTCGGCATGCCCAGTAAATCGCCGACGCCCGTGACGAGCACATTCTTCAAGTCCGTGCGCGGCAAGACCTGCTGCAGCACGTGCACGAAATTCTCGACGATGACGATGGCCTTGGCGCCCGAATCCTTCAATTGATGTTCGAGTTCGCGAGGCGTGTACAGCGGATTGGTGTTCACGACCACCATGCCGGCGCGCAGTGCTCCGAACAGTGCAATGGGGTACTGCAAAATGTTGGGCATCATCAATGCCACGCGATCGCCGCGAACCAGCCCGGCCTTGTGCTGCAGCCACGCGCCAAAGGCCCGGCTGAGTTGGTCGAGCTGCGTGTAGGTGAGGGTCGCGCCCATGTTGGTGAAGGCCGGCATCTGACGAAAAGTCGTGAGGGCCTCTTCGATCGCCTCCTTGAGCGATGGATAGGCGTCAGGGTCGATGTCCGCGGGTACGCCGGGCGGGTATTGATTCAGCCAATTTCGATCCAAGCGGGTATGCCTCTGAAATTTGTAACGCGTGTATAGCATTGGATCATGAAGCCAGCAACGTTCGCGCTCCTTGCAGGTACACTACGGACGCGTGAATTCCTTCGAGGATTGGAATGATCAGACATCTGCGGCTATTGATCGGCGTCAGCCTGGTTATCGCGCTCTCCGGCTGCGTCATCGGCAGCGGTCCGTGCCTGTGGCTGCAGGTCAGGCACGATTTCTCAGGGCGCGTGCACTTCCGTGAATTTCCGCGCGCCGATGGCATCGATACGGTGCCGATTCTGATATTGGACAAGACTCAATACGTCTATGCCCCGCCGCAAAGTTTTCACTGCCTGGCGGCGAACGATGTGCAACTCATCGGGCTGACGGAACTTCCGGACAGCGTCGGCGAGAATACGCATGTCACCGTCGATGGCAAGGTGCTGGAGGGCGTTGCACAGGGCCAATACACGCGCTTCGTCATACGAGTGAACAGCATATTGCCGATCGGACGCCCGCACTGAGCCGCGATCGCATTCGCTGAAAATCGGTTTACAATCCGGCTGACCGAACCAACCAGGGAGTGAACGTTCATGAAAAACGTAACTATGGCGGGTCTCATTGGGGCGCCTTTGCTGGTGTTCTCGTTGGCGATGCCCAGTTTCGCCGCGGACCCCGCCCCGACGACTTGCAAGGATGGGACCACCACCACATCGACCGGTAAGGGGACCTGCAGCGGTCACGGCGGCGTGCAAAAGGCTGCGAAGGCCCCGGCTGCCGCCGCAGCCCCGGCAAAAACGGCAACACCTGCGGCACCGGCAACGACGGGCGCGACCACGACATGCTCGGATGGAACGACCACCACCTCCACCGGCAAGGGCACGTGCAGCGGCCATGGCGGTATTCAGAAAGCGGCGAAGGCCAAGCCGGCGACCGCGGCTGCCGCCGCTGCTCCGGCTGCCACAGCTCCGGCTGCCGCGGCGACGCCTGCGGCACCTGCGGCGACCGCTGCCAAGTCATCCACGGCGACCAAGTCAGCGCCGACGGCCAAGGCGGGCAATACCGATCCGACCGGCGCGACCGCCAAGTGCAAAGACGGCACTTACTCCAAGTCAGCGCACCGTAGCGGCACTTGCTCGAGTCATGGCGGCGTGGCTGAGTGGCTGACGGCTGCCCAGTAGTCTCGCGGCCGACCTATTTGCGCAGCAGCGGCTTGAGCGCTGGCCAGACATTCTCGAGCAATACCGGCTGACCGGCAGCGTTCGGATGGATGTCATCGCCCTGCAGGAGCGTCGGGGAAAGGGCGATGTCGGTCAGTAAGAACGGCACCACGGGCACGTGTCTGTCGCGCGCCAAATCGCTGAAAACCAAAGCAAATTGGCCCGTGTACTCGGGCCCGTAGTTAGGCGGCATCCGCATTCCCAGCAGCAACGTCTTTGCTCCGGCGGCCGTGGCTAGACCGACCATCTGTGTCAGGTTGGCTCGCATTTGGGCGATGGGCAGCGCGCGCAAACCGTCGTTGCCGCCCAGCTCGAGAATGACGATCTTTGGGTGGTGAAGTTCGAGCGCGCGCGGCAGACGCGCGAGCCCGCCGGCAGTGGTCTCGCCGCTGACGCTGGCATTGACGACTTGGTAACCGTACCCTTGTGTGTTGAGCCTCGTCTTGAGCAATTCCACCCAGCCTTGTTCTACGCGCGCCAGCCCGTAGCCGGCGCTGATGCTATCGCCGAATACGAGAATCACCGGTGCTTCGGCTTGGGCCGAGGCGGATGCAACGATCAAGACGAAAAGGGCCAAAAGCCGTTTCACGAGCGCTCCTGATGCAAGATCAAGTCAATCCCGAAGCCAAACAGATCGTTCTCGAAGCGAAGAACGTATCCAAGACTGTCGCAAGCCCTGACGGCTCCCTGACCATTCTCGCCGATGTGAGCCTCAACGTGCGAACCGGCGAGACCTTGGCCATTGTTGGGGCTTCCGGCGCGGGCAAGTCCACCCTGTTGGCGTTGCTGGCGGGACTCGATTCACCGAGCACCGGACGCGTGTTGATCGCCGGCATCGACCTGACGGAACTGGACGAAGACGGTCGAGCGGCGATTCGCGGCAAGCATGTCGGGTTTGTATTCCAGTCGTTTCACCTCATCCCTTCTCTCACCGCCATCGAAAACGTCATGCTGCCGCTGGAACTGGGCGGCCGGCGCGACGCGCGGCAAGTGGCGGCGGCGGCGCTGGCGCAAGTGGGGCTGACGCCGCGCCTGGCGCATTACCCGAAGCAGTTGTCGGGGGGCGAGCAGCAGCGCGTGGCCATTGCGCGCGCTTTCGTGACCCATCCCGCGGTGCTCTTTGCCGACGAGCCCACGGGCAATTTGGATACGGCGACCGGGCAGCGCATCACCGATCTGCTGTTCGAACTCAATCGCAACAGCGGCAGCACGCTGGTGTTGGTCACGCACGATCGCAGCCTGGCCAAGCGCTGCAATCGGGTGTTGGAGCTCGATGCCGGGCACACGGTGAATTGATGCAAGTCTTGCGTTTCGCGTTACGCAACCTCTGGCGCGACCTGAAGTCGGGCGAGCTGTCGGTGCTGCTTCTGGCGCTGGTGGTGGCGGTCCTGTCGCTGACCGCGGTTGGCTTCTTCACCAGCCGCATTTCACAAGGCGTGCGCGCGCAAGCGGCCGAGGTGCTGGCGGCGGATTTGCGCCTGGAAGCGCCAACTCCCATCCCGGCACGCTATTTCGACGAAGCTCGCAAGCGTGGCCTGCGCAGCGCGCAAGTGCTTTCATTTCCGACCGCCATCTTCAGCGGCGAGTTGAGCCAGCTAGCGGCGCTGAATGCAGTGACGTCGAGCTATCCCTTGCGCGGGCACCTGCGTGTAGCCGACGCGCCCTTCGGCGCGCCGCGCACCACCAGCCGAGTGCCCGGCCACGGCGAGGTTTGGATCGACGCGCGCATCATTGCGCAGCTCAAACTGGAACTGGGAACGACCCTGCGCATCGGCACGGCCACGTTCCGCGTCACCGAGGTTCTCGATTACCGGCCGGACCAAGGCACGGGATTCGTCAATCTCGCGCCTGCCGCATTGCTCAACTATGACGATATCGCCTCCACCCAGCTGGTTCAGGAGGGTAGCCGGGCCACGTATGCGGCTTTGTTTGCGGGCAGCCCGGCGGCGGTTGCCGATTTTCGCGAGTTTTTGAGCCAATCCAAAGCCCCGGGAGAGCGCCTCAGAGACGTCGAGGAATCCAGCCGTCAGCTCAACTCCGCCATCGACCGCGCCAGCCGATTTCTCAATCTGGCCAGCCTCGCTTCGGTGTTGCTGGCGGCCGTCGCGGTTGCCATGGGCGCGCGACGCTATGCCGCGCGCCACATCGACGCCGTCGCCTTGATGAAGTGCATGGGCGCCGCGCAGGGTTTCGTGTTGGCGATTTCCATCATTGAACTGACGCTGCTGGCGCTGTTTGCGGTCGCCATCGGAACGCTTCTCGGCTATCTGGCCCAATCGGGATTGGTGTGGCTGCTCAAGAGCCTGATCCCCAGTGAGCTTCCCGCAGCCTCATTGTCGCCCTTGCCGATCGCACTGGTCACGGTGCTCGCCATGCTCATTGGCTTCGCCCTGCCGCCGCTGCTGCAGTTGAAGAGCACGCCGCCGGCGCGGGTGCTGCGCAAGACCGTGACTGCACCGCCGCTGCGTTATGGCGTGAGCTATCTGTTGGCGCTCGGGGCCTTGTTCGCGATTCTTTGGAGCATGGTGCGGGACACCGAGCTGGTCCTGAGCCTCTTGGCCGGCGTGCTCGGCGTTGGCATGGTGCTGACATTGGCAGGCTACGCGTTGGTGCGATTGACCAGCCGATTGCGCGGCGGCGTCGGCGTGGCGTGGCGCTACGGCCTTGCCAACGTGTCGCGGCGCGGCACCGGCAGTGTGGTGCAGATCGTCGCCTTTGGCCTGGGGTTGATGATGTTGCTGCTGCTGGCGGTGGTTCGCGGCGACTTGCTGGCAGACTGGCGGCGCAGCCTGCCGAGCGATGTGCCCAACAATTTTCTGGTCAATATCCGCCCCGAGCAGCGTCAGGAGCTGCAAGAATTCTTGACCGCTCACGGCTTTGGCGCGCCGCAAATGTATCCCATGGTGCGCGCACGCATCACCGCCATCAATGCGCAGTCCCCGCAGTCGCTGAAATTGCAGGGCGACGCCGCCCGCGGTTACGTCGAACGCGAACAGAACCTGACGTGGTCGAAAGATATGATGGAGGACAATCAGTTGACGGCAGGCCGGTGGTGGACGGCTGCCGATGCCGGCAAGCCCTTGGTTTCCATTTCGTCCGAATATGCGGATGCGCTGCACTTGAAGCTCGGCGATCACTTGAGCTTCGATGTGGCCGGCGAAGCGCTGACGGTGGAAGTGGCCAGTATCAGAAAAATACGCTGGGATAGCTTCAGGCCGAATTTCTTTTTGGTGTTTCCGCCGGGCCTGCTGGATGGCGCCGCGGGAACCTATATGACCAGCCTTTTTCTCACGGCGGCGCAGCGCCCGTCGCTGGCTGACCTGGTGCGTCAATTTCCGACGATTTCGGTATTCGATGTGGATGCGATTCTCAAGCAAATTCGCGACATCATGGATCGCGCCTCGCTGGCGGTGCAGTACGTGTTTTTATTCACCCTGGCGGCCGGAATCGTCGTGCTGCTGGCGGCGGTGCAGTCGACGCGCGATGAGCGGCGCTATGAAAGCGCCATGCTGCGCACCTTGGGCGCAAGCCGCGGCACCGTGCTGCAGGGCGTGGCGGCGGAATTTTCGGCGTTGGGTTTTCTATCGGGGACCTTGGCGGCCTTCGGCGCGACGGGCGTGGGTTGGATATTGGCGCGGCGGCTGTTCTCGCTCGAGTTCACTCTCGATCCCTGGGTGTGGGTCACAGGCTTGGTGTGCGGCACGGTCCTGGTCGGACTGAGCGGAACGCTGGCCACGCGAAGCGTGGTCAACACGCCGCCCATCGTCACGCTGCGCGACGATTGAACGCTGCCGCGACGATTGAGGCAGGAGCGAGGCGCCCGCTGCTTACTTGACGTCGAGTATCAGCCAGCCTACGGGAATCGGAATACCCAGCGTCGGCAGCGCTTCGATTCGCACGTTGTAAATGCCGGCGGACAGGCCGGTGGAATTCAAGGTCACGCGCAGTTCGCCATTCGAATCTTTGAGCAGATTGTTGAGCACGAGTGCGCGGCCCTGATCTTGCTTGTCGACGAAGAGGCGAAATTGCGTCAGCTTCTCGGTGTAGCCAAGATCGATGTGCACGTCCATCAGCAGCGGCGCAGTGCGGCTGAGCTGGATGCGCGCTCGGTGTATGCCGGGTCCATGATCCGGAGACACAAACATCGCTTTTTCGACAGCGGGCTGCACCAGCGGCCCTTGGCTGATCACGCGCTTGGCGTCTTCGAGTTTTCCCTGCAGGGATGAATATTTCCCCACCAGCACCCAAAACGCCACCAGGCTGATGAAGGTCACCGCGCACAAGCCTGCGAGAATGTAAATGCTCTGCCACCACGGAGGCGTCGGCTCTCCCAGGTCCTGCGGCCGGCCGCTGGCTTCCAGCAGTTTGAGGCTGGCCTGCGCGCGTTCCGGCAGCTTCAGCTCATCCAAGTAATCCGGATGCGCGCGGCACCACTGTTCAAGATCGCGTGCGCCCTTGATCGGCAATTTGTTTTCCAAATACCGTTCAATGAGTTTTTGCTCTTCGATGAATTTACGATCGAAGCGCGGCGAAACGGGCGCAGATTTTCCTTGTGTCATGGTGCGGCCATTCATGGCGAAATTTTCCTGGACGGCCTATTTTGCCGGGTCGGACGCGCGCAATATGTGAAATGATCGGCATCTAGCCCTAAGTCGCCGTTTGAGGTCTGAGACGGCGGTCACGAAATATCGCCGCCCGCCCTGATTGCCTGTCTTCAGGCCTTTTTAGCCATCACGCCGCCCATTACGTCGCAGACCGCCGCGATGGCAGCCTCACGCGTGCTGGACTTGCGCCATACCGCGCCGACGGTGCGCGAGGGCGTGGGTTTGCTGAATTGCCGGATGGTCATGCCGCGCTGCGATCCGAACGGCGATTCCACCGCCAGTTCGGGCAGCAATGTGATTCCCAGACCCGCAACCACCATCTGGCGCAGCGTCTCGAGACTGGTTGCGCGAAAATCCTCAGCCTCGCGGACATCGACCCGGCTGCAGACTTCCAAGGCTTGATCGCGCAGGCAGTGACCGTCCTCCAGCAGCAACAAGGTCTGGCCTTTGAGATCCTGCACCTTGATGGTCGTCTTGGCAGCCAGCGGGTGATGGTTGGGCAGTGCGACGGTAAAGGCCTCGTCGTAGAGCACACGTGACTCCAGCCCGTCTTGCGGCACCGGCAGCGCCATGATGCCGAGGTCGATTTCCCCGTCGCGCAGGCGCTTCAGCAGCGCTTCGGTCTGGTACTCATAGAGCATGAGCGCGAGGTGCGGAACGGCCTTGCGAATCTTCGGCATGACGCGCGGCAACAAATAAGGTCCGATGGTGGGGATGAGCCCCACTTTCAGTTTCCCGGCGAAAGGATCGGTGTTGCTGCGCGCCAGCGCGACGATTTCGTCGCCCTCATCCAGCATGCGGCGCGCGCGAACCACGATTTGCCTGCCCACCTCGGTAAGCTGTACGTTCTTCGGTTGTCGCTCCACCAGTTTGACGCCGAGATATTCCTCGAGCTTCTTCAGTTGAGCGGACAGAGTCGGCTGGCTGACGAACGATCGCTCCGCCGCCTTGCCGAAATGACCGGTGTCGGCCAGCGCCACCAGATATTTGAGGTCCTTGAGATTCATCGATCGCTACCCATAGATGCAGTCTATCAAAGCCATCATAACAATCAATATGATTAATGATCACTCGGCTGCTATCATGGCCTCCAGTTTCAAAACCTGTCCGAGGAGTTTTCCATGTCTCTGATCAATACTGAAATCAAGCCATTCAAGGCGACCGCATATCACAACGGAAAGTTCGTGCCCGTGACGAACGAAACCCTCAAGGGCAAGTGGTCCGTGTTTGTGTTCTACCCTGCTGATTTCACCTTCGTATGTCCGACCGAGCTCGGTGATCTTGCCGACAACTATGCCGAATTCAAGAAGTTGGGCGTGGAGGTCTACGGTGTGTCCACCGACACGCACTTCGCGCACAAGGCGTGGCATGACACCTCGGACACCATCAAAAAGGTGCAGTACCCGCTGGTGGGCGACCCGACGGCGACGCTGGCGCGCAATTTCGAAGTGCTGATCGAGGATCAGGGGCTCGCCTATCGCGGCACATTCGTGATCGATCCTGAAGGCAAGATCAAGGTCATGGAAGTGCACGACAATGGAATCGGCCGGGACGCGAAGGAATTGCTGCGCAAAGTGAAAGCCGCTCAATACGTGGCCTCGCACCCGGGCGAAGTGTGCCCCGCGAAGTGGACTCCGGGCGCCGACACGCTCAAGCCCTCGCTCGACTTGGTCGGCAAGATCTGAGCGCGAGCCACAGGAGCCAGCCAGTCAACGGTCCGGCGCCAAACGCCGGGCCGTTTTCCCAAGCGAGTGCTCGCAAAGACTAAAGAAGCCACATCAAGGAATACCGGAGCGCACATGCTCGACACCAACCTCAAGACTCAGTTACAGGGTTACCTGGAGCGGATCTCGCAGCCCGTGGAAATCGTTGCGTCCTTGGATGACGGCGACAAATCGCGAGAAATGCTCGACCTGCTGAACGACATCGAGTCGGTTTCCGGCCTGGTCAAGGTCGACGCGCAGCGCGACGAAAGCCAGGTAAAGCCCTCGTTTGCCCTTCGCCGGCCCGGCGCCGCCGCGCAGGTGCGCTTTGCGGGTGTGCCGATGGGCCATGAATTTACGTCCCTGGTGCTTGCGCTGCTGCAGACCGGAGGCTATCCGCCGAAAGTCGACGAGACGATGGCCGAGCAGATCCGCAATCTGCAAGGCGACTTCAATTTCGAGACCTTCGTGTCGCTCACGTGCCAAAGCTGTCCGGACGTGGTTCAGGCGTTGAATGCGATGGCGGCGCTGAATCCGCGGATCCGCCACACCATGATCGATGGTGCGGTGTTCCAGGACGAAGTCGCGCGTCGCGAAGTGATGGCCGTGCCTGCGGTGTTCCTGAACGGTGAGCCTTTCGGACAAGGCCGCATGGAACTCGAGGAGATCGTTCATAAATTGGACGCGGACGCAGCGGTGCGCCAGAGCCAGAAGCTGAATGCGAAAGCTCCTTATGACGTGCTGGTGGTGGGCGGTGGGCCGGCAGGGGCCGCGGCGGCCATTTATGCCGCGCGCAAGGGCATTCGCACCGGCATTGCCGCGGAACGCCTCGGCGGACAGCTGTTGGATACGGTCGGCATCGAGAATTTCATTTCGGTGAAGGAGACCCACGGGCACAAGTTAGCCTCGGGGTTCGAGCAGCACGTTACCACCTACGATGTCGACGTGATGAGTTCGCAGCGCGCCGAAGCCTTGGTTCCCGGCGAACTCCTTGAAGTGAAACTGGCGGGCGGAGCCTCGCTCAAGGCCCGGTCCGTGGTGATCGCAACCGGCGCACGCTGGCGTGAGATCAACGTGCCCGGCGAGCGCGAATATCGCAATCGCGGCGTCGCCTATTGTCCGCACTGCGATGGTCCGCTGTTCAAGGGCAAGCGCGTCGCCGTGGTCGGCGGTGGAAATTCCGGCGTCGAAGCGGCGATCGATCTTGCCGGTCTCGTCAGCCACGTCACCCTCATCGAATTCGACCCGCAGCTGCGCGCCGATGCGGTGTTGACGCGCAAACTGAAGAGTCTTTCGAATGTGACTGTGATCACGGGCGCGCAAACCACCGAAGTCATCGGCGACGGACAGCGGGTCATCGGCCTCAAGTATAAGGACCGCTCCAGCGGCGAGATGCGCGATGTCGAACTGGCCGGCGTGTTCGTGCAAATCGGGCTGATCCCGAATACCGATTGGCTCAAGGGGACCGTCAAGCTGTCGCCGCGCGGCGAAGTGGAAGTCGATGCGCGGGGACAGACCTCGGTGCCGGGCGTATTCGCCGCCGGGGACTGCACCGTCGTACCCTACAAGCAGATTGTCATCGCGGTCGGCGAGGGCGCCAAGGCTTCCCTCAGTGCCTTCGATCATCTCATTCGCTCGCCCCTGTCGGCGGCGGCTTAGGAGCCAAGCCTGAGTAATCCCGGCGGCCTCGCGCATGCCCGCAGACTCTCCGCAGGGGTGGTGGTGGTGAATGTGGCCGGGCCGGAGGTGCAATATCTGTTGTTGCGCGCCTATCGGAACTGGGATTTCCCCAAAGGCTTGGTCGAGCCGGGAGAGCAACCCTTGGACGCGGCGTTGCGCGAGGTGCGCGAGGAGACCACGTTAGAGAACCTCGCGTTCGATTGGGGTAAGGACTTCATGGACACGGGACCCTACAACAAGGGAAAAATCTCGCGCTACTACATTGCGCGAAGCAACGATACGCGCGTGCATTTGCCGGTCAATCCGGAGCTCGGATTCCCGGAGCACCAGGAGGCGCGCTGGGTTGAATTCGACACGGCGCTCTCGATGGTATCCCCGCGGCTCAAGCCGGTGATGCATTGGGCGAGCGCCACCATCAAAGCGTAATCGCACCTCTGCCGATTTCGAGCACGTCGCCGCCGACGAACACTTGGGCGTCGCGGCTCACCTCGAGAAACAGGGTGGAAGGCCGGCCCACGAATTCGCCCTGAGAGATTTGCACTTGAACCGGCAGCGTTTTCTTCATCGCCAGGCACCAGGCGCCGAAATTGGCGGTGGCGGACCCGGTCGCGGGATCCTCGAGTATCGCGCCACCCGTCGGAAAGAAAAACCTCGCCAACGCCTGGGACTTGCCGCTCAAGCAAAAAATGTAAGCCATGCTGAGTCCATCTTCGCTGCGTATCTTTGCCATGGCCGATGGCACGGGCGCGGCCTTGCGCACTGCGTCCGCCGAGTTCAGCGGCACCACCAGTTGTTCCTTGCCGGCCTTGACCCACAGGGGCCGCTCGCCGATGTCGTGAACCTGCAGTCCGAGCGCCGCCGCAAGCGCATCTCGCGGCACGTCGAGCTCACGCGATGTCGCGCCGGGCGCGGTCAAGGTCCAACGGTTTGCCACGGCACGCACGGGGATGAGTCCCGCTTGCATTTCCAAGACCAGTGAATCGCCGCCCAGTTTCAGCGCGCGGCAGATCTGTGACGTGCCGAGCGTGGGGTGGCCCGCGAAGGCCATTTCATAGCTGGGCGTGAATATCCGCACGCGCGCGTTGGCGCCCGCCTTCATGTCCGTCGGTGGGAGAATAAAAGTAGTCTCGGAGAGATTGAACTGCCGGGCGAGGGATTGCATCTGCTCATCGCTGAAGCCGGCGCCGTCCTCGAACACGCACAGCGGGTTGCCGGTGAAGGGAGCTTGATCCTGCGTGAAAACGTTAACGATGCGGAACGGGTGAGTTGCCATGAGGCAATTATCTCACCCGCCCGCTGTGTTTTACCCGCGGTTACCGCCTCCATCAGCGGTACGGCCGCACCACCACAACCGGTGCCGGGGCCACTATCGCCACGCGCGGCCCGTAGTAGTATCCGCGGTGATAGCCATAGGGCGCCACCACACAGCCACTCATGACAATAATACTGATAGGAATCAATAGGTTAAATAGCCTTCGCATGACATCCCCCGCTAGGTTTTTCACCCACAGGTAAGTCAACGCGGGACGCCGGGCGGCGATGACAGGATGAAAAAAGCTTAAGGCCTCAAGAGCCGGCCGGCCCAGCGAATTAAAACTTGTTCACCTTCAGGCCAGGGTGTGGAAAACCTTTTGGACGTCGTCGTCTTGTTCGAGCTTGTCGATCAATTCCAATACCTCCTTGGCCTGATCCTCCGGCAATTCGACGGGCATGGAACAGATGTATTCGTGTTCGGCTGAAAGCGGCGTGATGCCGCGTCGCTCCAAGGCTACCTGCAACTTGCCGAAATCATGGAACGCGCCGCGTATCACCAATTGCGGCTCGCCTTTTTCGCCGGTGCTGTCCCCCATCTCCTCGAGGCCGTAGTCGATGAGGTCCAGTTCGAGCTCATCGTGGTCCTTGACGTTGGCGGGATCGACGCGAAATACGCCCATCTTCTTGAACAGAAAGCTGACACTGCCGGTGGTGCCCATGTTCCCCGCGCCCTTCATGAAAATATTGCGCAAACTCGCCACGGTGCGGGTGGGGTTGTCGGTGGCGGTTTCGACCAGCAGCGCAACGCCGTGCGGTGCATAGCCTTCGTACAGAATCTCGGCATAGTTGGCCGCATCCTTGCCCGAGGCGCGGCGGATCGCGGCGTCGGTCTTGTCCTTCGGCATGTTGACGGCACGCGCATTTTGCAGCACGCGGCGCAGCGTCGGGTTCGACGCCGGGTCGGCGCCGCCGGCGTGGACCGCCATCGCGATGTCTTTGGCGACCCGCGTGAATTGCTTGGCCATGCGGTTCCAGCGGGCGAACATGGCGTGTTTTCTGACTTCGAATATGCGTCCCATAGCGACTATGGTAGCAATACGCGGTTAAACCGCTAGACTTGCGGGTCCCATCCGAAGGCATTTCTTATGAGCGCAGTCCCGGCAGACTCGATTGAAAATACGGCGAGTTTCGGTGATCTGAAGCTGTCGGATGCGGTGCTGCGCGCGCTTGCGGATGTCGGCTATGAGTCGCCATCGCCGATTCAAGCGCAGACCATTCCAGTGCTCCTGTCCGGCCAAGACATGCTCGGCCAGGCGCAAACCGGCACGGGCAAGACAGCCGCCTTCGCGCTTCCGGCACTGACCAAAATCGATCTCACCCGGCATGAGCCCCAAGTGCTGGTGCTGGTTCCGACGCGCGAACTGGCCTTGCAAGTGTCGGAAGCCTTTCTACGGTATGCGGCTCACCTGAAAGGATTTCATGTGCTGCCCATCTACGGCGGCCAAAGCTATCAGCCGCAACTCAATGCCCTGAGGCGCGGTGTGCACGTGGTGGTGGGTACGCCCGGGCGCGTCATCGATCACATGAATCGGGGTACCTTGAAGCTCACGGGGCTGACCTTGCTGGTGCTGGATGAGGCCGACGAGATGCTGCGCATGGGCTTCATCGATGCCGTGGAAAGCATTCTCGAGCAAACACCGCCGCAGCGGCAGGTGGCACTGTTCTCGGCGACCATTCCTGCGCCCATCCGCCGCATCGCCGCAAAGCACCTGCGCACGCCGGTCGAAGTGACCATCAAGAGCAAGACCAGCACCGCGACCAATATCCGCCAGCGCTATTGGATGGTGAGCGGCATGCACAAGCTGGATGCGCTGACGCGCATTCTGGAAGCAGAGACCTTCGACGGCATGCTGGTGTTTACGCGCACCAAGCAGGCGACGGTGGAACTGGCCGAAAAGCTCGAGGCACGCGGCTTCGCGGCCGCGCCGCTCAACGGCGACATCCCGCAGCCGCTGCGAGAACGCACGGTCGCACGCCTGAAAGCGGGGCAGATCGACATCGTCGTCGCCACCGACGTCGCCGCCCGCGGCCTGGACGTTGAACGCATCGGGCATGTCGTGAACTACGATGTCCCGTACGACACCGAGTCCTACGTTCATCGCATCGGTCGCACCGGCAGAGCCGGCCGCAAGGGAGAGGCCATCCTGTTCATCGCTCCGCGGGAGCGCAATATGCTGCGCGCCATCGAGCGAGCCACACGGCAAGTGATCGAACCCATGAACCTGCCGAGCGTCGACGCCGTCAACACGCTGCGAATTGCCAAGTTCAAGCAACGCATCACCGAGACCATCGCCAAGGGCGAGGGCAATCTTTACCGGCCGGTGCTGGAACAGATGGAAGCCGAGTCCGGCCTGCCGCTGATGGACATTGCCGCGGCGCTGGCCGCACTGTCGCAGGGAACCACGCCGCTGCTGCTCGCGGGAAAACCGGAGCGGCCCGCACAAGCGGCGGCGCCGAGCCCCCGGGAGTACGACCGCGAGGAACGCGAGCGGCCCGTCGACCGCGCACGGCCCGCCGAACGCGAGCGGCCCGTCGACCGCGCGCGGCCCGCCGAACGCGTTCGTCCCTCGGAGCGCGAACGGTCATCCGAGCGGGAGCTGCCGCGAAGGTCGGGTCCAGCGCAAATGGAAACTTTTCGCATCGAAGTAGGGTCAGTACATGGGATCAAGCCCGGCAACATTGTCGGCGCCATTGCCAACGAGTCGGGGATCGAGGGTGTGCACATCGGGCGCGTGGATATTCGCGAAGATCATAGCTACGTGGACTTGCCTGAAGGCATGCCGAAGCAGATATTCAAGGAATTGCAGAAAGTGCGTGTGGCGGGTCGAGAGTTGCGCATCAGCCGGGTGAGCGAGAAGCCGCCCAAGCCGCCGCGCGCTACGATTGGCCGTCATCCCGGCGCGGCGCCGAGAGAGGTCAGGCATGCGAAGCCGAAAATAACGGCTCGCCGGCGCCCGAAAGATTAATCGTCGATTAACCTAGAGGAGCGAGTCATGGGCAAGGGTATGGATCGAAAGAAAGAGGACAAGAAGAAGCCGACGAAAACCTTGGAAGAGAAGCGCGCCTTGAAGCGCGAGAAAAAAGCCAACCGGGGTTGATGCAAAAGGAGACATAGGCTTCCAGCACAGTCGGACTCTACACGACCCGCCCGCGGCGGCCGCCGTCGCGGAAATCGCGGATATTGGCCGCGATTTCATCGATGCAGCGCTGCCGTGCTTCGCGCGCCGCCCAGGCGATGTGAGGCGTCACCAATAAATTGGGGATTTGGCTGTCGAGGAGCGGGTCGCCGTTCACCGGTGGTTCCTGGGGCAGGACGTCGATTCCCGCTCCGCCAAGTCTGCCGGCTTTGAGCGCCGCGGCCAGCGCCGCGCTGTCGACCAAGGCGCCGCGCGCGGTATTGATCAGCAGGGCATCGGGCTTCATCAGCGCCAATTCGCGCGCGCCGATGAGGCCGCGGGTTGCGTCGGTGAGCGGGCAGTGCAAAGAAACGATGTCCGCCGCGGCCAGCAGCTCATCGAGCTTCATGCGACCGGTTTGCGGCGGCTCGCCCGGACGGTTGGCAATCACCACCCGCATGCCGAAGGTTTCGGCCACGCGCGCAGCGCCTCGGCCCAGTTCGCCCCAGCCGACCACGCCGAAGATTCGACCCTGCAGTTCGCGGATGGGATGAGAAAGCACTGCGCCGGCCTCGTCCCTCGCCCAGGATCCATCCTTGGACAGGCGCGAAAATTCATACACATGCTGGGTGAGGCTCAATATCAATCCCCACACCTGCTGCACCACCGAGGCCGTGCAATAGGCGCGCACATTGCAGACGGCGATGCCGCGATCACGTGCGGCGATCAGGTCGACGTTGTTGGTGCCGGTGGCGGCGAGCGCGACCAATTTCAGGCGGGGGGCGCCAAGCAACAGCTCGCGGGTCAATTCCAATTTGTTCAGCAGAGCGACATCTGCATCGCGAATGCGCTCGGCGATCTTCGACTCATTCGACTCGTACAAAACCAGGTCGCCGGCCGCCTCGCGCAGCCCGCTGGTATCGAGATCACCGTTGGAAACGGTGTCATAGTCCAAGAAGACAGTTTTCAGGGGCTGCGCGTTCACGGCAGGTTAGAATGCATTGCCAGCATGAAAATTTCCGCAATCCTCATTTTGATCGGTGCGAACGTATTGGTATTCGTACTGCAGGGCCAATCGCCGGCTAGAATCGACGAACTGTTCGCATTGTGGCCGCTGCAGCCCATCGACGGCAAAGTCTATTTTCAGCCCTGGCAGATCATCAGCTATGCATTCTTGCACGGGAATGCCACCCACATTGGATTCAACATGCTGGGCCTGTGGATGTTCGGCGCGGAAATCGAGCGCTACGTGGGACCGAAGCGCGTGCTCGCCTGCTACTTCGCCTCCGTGGTCACCGCGGCGCTCACTCAGCTGTTCATACCCATGCTGTTCGGCGCGCCGCCGGCGCCGACCATCGGCGCCTCCGGAGGGGTATTTGGTTTGCTGCTGGCTTACGCGCTGATGTTTCCCAACCGCAAGGTCGTGCCCTTGATTCCGCCCATTCCCATGCCGGCATGGCTGTTCGCCACGATTTACGCCGGCATCGAACTTATCCTCGGCGTCACCGGATCGCTCTCCGGCGTTGCGCACTTCGCCCATTTGGGCGGCATGATCGGCAGCGCTCTTGTCGTCACACAATGGCGGCGCGCGCCTACGCGCAAAACCCGCTAGGTTTGCCGCATGAACTTCAAAGGATTGATGAGCGCACTGTGTTTCGCGGCCGCCGCAACCCTGGCCGCCGCTCCGGCACATGCCGAATGGGTGAACCGCGTCACCGACGGCATCATGGGCACGCGCATCACCGTGGAATTGTGGTCGGAGGAGCGCGCGAAGGCCGAAGCGGCGATCGATGCGGTGCTGGACGGGATGCGCCACATCGACGAGTCCATGAGCACGTACAAGCCGACCAGCGAAGTGTCCTTGGTGAATGCCAAAGCGGCTGACGGTCCGATGCACATCAGCAAGGAATTGTTCGACCTGCTGGTCAAGGCGAAGGAGTACTCGGTGATCACCGACGGCGCCTTCGACATCACCTATGCCAGCGTCGGCTATATGTACAATTTCCCGAAACACATCCGTCCGGACGACGCGCAAATCGCCAAGGCGTTGCCTGCGGTGGATTATCGGCACGTGATTCTCGATGCGAAAAACCAGACCGTGCAGTTCTCGCAGAAAGGCGTGCGCATCGATTTGGGCGGCATCGCCAAGGGCTATGCGGTGGACTGCGGCATCGATGTCTTGAAGGCGCGCGGCTTCACGCGCGCCTATGTGTCCGCCGGCGGCGACAGCCGCATCATCGGCGATCGCGTCGGCAAGCCATGGATGGTGGGCATCCGCGATCCGCGCAAGGGAGAGGGCGAGGTGATTGCGAGCATTCCGCTGGTGGATGCGGCGATTTCCACCTCCGGCGACTATGAACGATTCTTCGATGAAGGGGGCGTGCGCTACCACCACATCATCGATCCGCACACCGGCCATTCCGCCAGCAAGGTTCGCAGCGCGACCGTGATCGGCCCGTACGCGACGCGTACCGATGGCCTGTCGAAAACGGCGTTCGTGCTGGGCCCGGAAAAGGCCATGGAAATTTACAACCGCATCGACGACATCGATGCCATCATCGTCAAGCTCGATGGCACGGTGGTCTTTTCAAAGGGCATGCAGCGCGGCAAAGCCACTCCGCCCCCGCCGGCACGCTAGCAGCCGGTCTGTTCCTGGGGCTCCTGAGACCGTTTACTTGAAAGCGATGATTTTCGCCTGTTCGCAGGCCTGCAGATAATCGCTGACCACGTCCAGCGGAATGGGCCCGAATTCCCCGGCTACCGCATCTCTGATCTCTCCCACCGTTCTTTTGCCGTCGACGAAGTTGACGATTTCATAGGCATAGATTGCGCCGCTGTCCTGGGCATTGAGCAGGCGGCTCGAATCGGCGTTGAGCAGTTTGATTTTGCCCACGCGTTCGGGCCCGAGGCGATCGAGCAGCACATCGTCATTTTGAAACGTGAGGGGACCGAATTCGGCGATGCGCCGCGGAACGCGCGCGCTCTGCGCCGCCCTATGCCAGGCCGGCGCGGCCGCGGATCCGTGAACACCCCGCTTCGCGGCAATCAGGTCGATCCAGCGATTCAAGACCGCCGCTTGCGCATTGAGCGCGCCCAAGGACGCCGCGAGTTCCTGCGGATGGCTGCGCGTAAAGGCGGCGAAGGACTGAAGCGCAGCCTGATCGCGGCGAAGCATTTGAGCCATGAGGTTGTGCGCCTCGAACGCAGCCTCGTTCGGCGCCAGATGAGCGTCCTGCACGAGAAGTTGCGCGCGCTCAAACCCCCTGGCCAGGCGTTGTTGCGCCCGCGTCGCCAAGAAAGGCAAAACCGCGCCGGACTGGGCGGCATCGAGGCTGGCGAAGCTATAGCCCGACGCCGCACCCAGGAGCGCGACACGACGCAGCTTGGTCGCGTCGATCTGCTCCAGTGTGTCGTGATCGGTGTGAATGTAGATGTCCGGCCAGTCCCGCAAGTACAGCGACGGCACGGCGATGGTGGATGAATCATAGTCATCGTGATCGCTGCCCTGGGCGTAGGGAGTCTCGTCGACAAAGAACGCGTTGCGCGTGCCGGGTGCGCCATTGCGATTTTCGACCACGGCGGCATCCTGGTGGCTGCCGTCTTCGGTATACATGGCCGCCGCGTCGCGAATGGTCTCGGCAAAGGTATCGCCGATGTCAGTGACGAAGCTAGGCAGCGACCAGGGCGTTTCGGTTACGTGCAGCACGGATTTGTTCTTGAACAGATCGCCGCCCACCATATCCATGTGAACATCGGCGCGCATCGATCGCATGATGTCCGGATGGCCGCTCAAGAAGGCCATGGTGCCTTCAACTTCGGGTCCCCAAATGAATCTCAAGGTGCGGCTCGGGCGCGGTAGGGCGCCGCTGCCGATCAAGCGACTCAGCACCCGGGCCGATTCGAGAATGGTGACGCATCCGCTGCCGTTGTCGTTGGCGCCCGGCCGTTGATGATCGAGGTGGCAGCTGAAGACGATTTCTCCGGCTTGCGGTTCGGTTCCGGGAATCGTAGCGGTCACCACCGTCCAGTGCCCGGACCCCACTTCGGCCTTGACATGGGCGCCGAGCACGAGCGGATGAGCGCCGATCATTTGCGCGCGCAAACCGGCCGCCGTGGCGCGCGACACCATGAAAGCAAACCCCTGCGGCAGCGAGCCGTCCAGATGTCCCCAACGCACGATGGTCGTGTCGAGACCGGACCAAGCCGTGGTCTGATTCGGCATGTCGCTGACGATGCCGGCCGCACCATATTTCGCCACCGCCAGGCGTTGCACGCTCGAGAGCACGCCGTCCGCCAAAACGATCTTGCCGCGCACATCCTTGGCGGCATAGTCGCTGTCCGACGTTCCCGCGCCCACATCCACGAGAGGCGCTTCCACATCGGCGCTGTGGCTGTAATCCGCAAGGCGGATGGGGTCGGTCGACCAATCGCCGAGCACCGTGCGTTGCGGTTCGATCTGCCAAAGCCGGGCACCGTCGACCGTCCAGGCGACATGCGAACGCATCAGTCCGTAGTGAATCTTGCCGTCGATCGGAAATTGCTCGGCATGGGCATTCTGCAATCCATATTCCTTCGCGCGCTCGAGAATGAAATCGGCGGCCTGATCGAACTCAGGCGTCGCGGGAACGCGGTGCAGACGGGTCAAGGCGCGCAGATTTTCGTAAGGCGCCGAGCCGCCGGCTTCGTCGCGCAAGATCGACCACTGCGTTTCCGACAGGAAGGGACGCTGTGCCCAGACAGGATATGACTGAATGGCCAGCAAGACCGAAACCGCCGCCGGCAGCCGAAGAATTCGGATCACCTGAAGTACCCCCAATCGTTGGACCCAAAGGATACGCGATTGCAGCGTTATACTGCCCGCGATTCCCCTATTCCGCGAGCGAGGGCGAATTGGAATCCGTTGCCATCTTCGTCGATGTTCAGAATATTTATTACACGACGCGGCAGCAGTTCTCGCGTCATTTTGACTACAACCGGTTTTGGGCCGAGGCCACCAAGGACCGAAAAGTGGTGAAGGCGATCGCATTTGCAATCGACCGCGAGGATGAGAAACAGCGGCAGTTTCAAAACATACTTCGCGCCATAGGATTTGAGGTAAAGCTGAAGCCCTTCATTCAGCGCAGGGATGGATCCGCGAAAGGCGACTGGGACGTCGGCATCACGCTGGACGTCATCGAGTACGCGCCGCTCGCGGACGTGGTCGTGCTGGCCACGGGCGACGGGGATTTCGACCTGCTGGTGCACAAGATCCGCGAAAGGCATACCCTATCGGTCGAAGTCTACGGCGTCGAGGAACTGTCCGCCGGAAGCCTGATTCGGGCCGCAAACCGCTTCATACCGATCAAAGAACCGCTGCTGTTGGGAATAAAGTAGACCTGCCGTGAGTCTTAATACGATGGATGACAAGCGCGCTCGGTTCGAGGAGCAGGTTTTGCCTCATCTCGACGCTGCATACCGGTTTGCGCGGTGGCTGTGCTACGCACCCGGTGATGCCGACGACGTGGTGCAGGAAGCCGTGTTGCGCGCTTATCGGGGCTTCGACGCGCTGCGCGGCTCCGATGCGAAGGCCTGGCTCCTGGCTATCGTGCGCAATTGCCATTTCACGGCCGCCAAACAGCAGCAGCGGCGCGCCTTGGTGCCGTTGCCGGAGGAAAACGATGAAGTCGATGGCCACGCGATGGTAGCAACGACGCCCGATCCTGAGAGCGAGTCGATACTGTCGGATCAAAAACAGGTGCTCGAACGGCTCTTGGCTGCCATGCCGGAGGAGCACCGCACCGTATTGATGCTGCGGGAAATTGAAGAAATGGACTATGCGCAGATTGCGGCCGTCACTCATGTACCGATCGGCACGGTGATGTCGCGCCTGGCGCGTTCGCGCGCCGCCCTCAAGACCAAATGGTTGCAGGAAGTGGAAGGAGAACCGCGTGCAGTGCGCTGAATCGCTGCGGGTGCAAGCTTACTTCGACGGCGAGGTCGACGCGGTCTCCGCCGCGGAGATCGAGCGGCATGCCGATCATTGCAATGAGTGCCGCGCGCTGCTCGAGGATCTGCAGAAAGTGCGTGCCACCCTGCGCCGCGAAGTTTCCTATGCCGGCGCGCCGCCCAAGCTGCGTGCTCAGATCCTGCGCGCACTCGATCAGGAAAGCACCTCGAGTCCAGGCATTGTCGAAGGGCGGCCTGCGACATCGCGAACCTGGCGGCCGGCACCGGTTTTTCGGGGGCGTTCATTTTGGGCGGGCGCGTTCAGCGGCATCGGCGGCGCCGCGATTGCAGCGGCCATGGCGTTTTTTCTGGTGCTGCCGGGTGCGCTGAGTCCGTTGACCGATGACCTGGTGAGTGCCCATGTGCGTTCGCTGATGCCGGCGCATTTGATCGACGTCGTGTCCACCGACAGGCACACCGTGAAGCCGTGGTTTGCGGGTCACGCCGATGTATCGCCGGTGGTGGCGGATTTCGAATCACAGGGCTATCGGCTGATCGGCGGCCGCGCCGACTACATAGACCACCAACGTTCAGCGGTGGTCGTTTACCAGCATGGCCCGCATGTCGTCAATGTATTTACCTGGGCCGCGGACAACATGCATAACCCAAGCAACGCCACGCGCAACGGCTACCACCTGGCGTTTTGGCAACAAGGCGATATTCAGTACTGCGCGGTGTCGGATACCGGCTGGGACGAACTGCTGGGGCTCGTGCGGTTGCTGCGGGAACAATCGTAGCAGAGCACCCCAGCGTGATTATGACCGGTTGGTATAGCGCTCGCCAGGTAGGGTAAGAAGCCTCGAGGGAACGAAGGAGCAGTTCCCTCGAGGCTGCTTACCCTCCCTGACGGGTACTCGTACCGGTCAACATCACGATGCCGGTGCTACCGGCGGGTGTTGTCGACAGCTGATTTTTCGGCCTACGAGCGCGAATGAGGCCGCTCGGCCGAGGATGGCCCTTCGAAACTCGTCCTCCCGCACCGTGACGTTGAGCGGTCCAGCGTGAAAGGACTCGGGGATCGGATGCTTCGAGGCAACTGCTCTTCGTTGCCTCGAAGCATCCGATCCCCCAGTCCATCCGCACCACCGTTCAAATTCACGGTGCCGAGCTAGATCCCGGCGGCACGAAGATGGCCACGCCGTGGCCGGTCTTTTTGTAGATACCTAGAGATCCGCCCACGCCCACCCCGACGGCGGAATTCCTGGAATAGGAGTCGGAGCCGACGCCGGATCCCACCGAGCCGGTTTGCCTGTCGGAGAAGCCTTCCAGAATGACGCCGTTGGCGCCTAGTTTGGCGGCCTGTTCTTTGAGACCCGCAATCACCTTATCGACCGTTTTCTGCCCCCCGGTGGTGAACGCGCTGCTCTTTGAGGCGTTGAGAATGGCGATCTCCTCGAACGCCGGCGGCGGGCGCGAGTAAATCCGCACTTCCGAAGGCGGGATGGGCGGCCGTGCGATGCCCGTCACTACGATTGAATCCGAGGCGCAAGCCGCAAAGCTCAAGGTGGCCACGACGCCGCTCAAGGCCAGGAAACGACTCGCGGCCGATTTTTTGGTACCCATGGTTCACTCCGGCAGCCCAAGGCCGCGTCAATCTCGGAAATTATTGAACTGCAATGGAACACCGACTTCCGCTTTGCGCAGAAAGGCGATGGCTTCTTGCAGATCGTCGCGCTTCTTGCCCACTATTCTGACCTTGTCGCCCTGCATTTGCGCCTGGACTTTCAGCTTCGAGTCCTTGATCAGACGCGACACTTTCCGGCCTGCATCGGCATCGATGCCATGCTTCAAAATCACCAGCTGCTTGGCTCTGGCAAGATTGACCTCCGGATCCTTCACTTCCAGGCAGGCGACGTCGATGCCGCGCTTGGCGATTCGAAGCTTGAGGATGTCCAACATTTGCTTGAGCTGAAAATCCGCCGGCGCGGTCATGGTCACGGTGGTTTCCTCGAGTTCAAAGGTGGCGTCGGTGCCTTTGAAATCGAACCGCTGCGTCAGCTCGCGCACCGCTTGGTCGACGGCGTTCGTCAATTCATGCGTATCGATTTCCGATACCACGTCGAACGACGGCATCTAGGAGCCCGCCTGAGTATTCGGGGATTCCGCCAGCAACTGATCGAGGGTGGTTTTCACCTCATTGACGAACTGAATGTAGTGATCGCCAGTGGCGGGGCCGGAATAGCCGGTGTGGATCTTGCGAACGTTGCCCTTGCGATCTACGAAAATCGTCGTCGGGAACGCAACGATACTCTGCAGCATCGGCAGCTTCTTGGCGGCTTCATCCTTGTCTGAGATGCCGGCGATCAGCGTCGTGTATTCAATGTCGTAGTGCTGCCGGAAACGCTGCGTGGCCTCGGCTGCGCGTGGAAAATCGCCAAAGTGCTCGAACATCAACGAGACGATTTCCAATCCTTTGGCGCGGTAATCCTTGTAGAGCGGCGATAAGAATGCCGCCTCGTCATGGCAATTCGGGCACCAGCTTCCCGCGAGCGCCACGATGAGCACCTTGCCGCGAAATTGCGGATCCTGCGAGGACACGGTCTTGCCCGACAGGTCGGGGAACGCAAAATCGAAATGCTTGATACCGGCGCGCATGGCGGTCAATCCATACGCATCCGGAAGTCGTGCGCGGGCATCGCGCCGCGCGGTCCACGTTTCGTGGAAGGCAAGACCTGACCAAAAATCTCCCGCGAGACTGCCGTCCGCCAAGAGCTTTGCCTTGTACAAGAACACATGCGCGCCGTCGAAGGTCGACAGATACACCTCATCGCCCTTGACCTGACCGGCAAGAAAGCGATGATCGCCGGAGGCCGTCAAGAAGGTGCCGCTGACGGCGTCATGCGACTGATTGAACTCGCCGACGGCTACTTCAGGGGCCGCGCTGCCGTCGATGAAGTTCACCGCCCACCGCCCGGACAGATCGGCGTTATCGGTCGCAGAGCTCTTGAAGAAACGATAACTCTCACCGAGCGTGGCGTGCAGCGGCACATGCTGATTCTTACCGCCCAACTTGACCAAGAAAATCTCGCCCTGCAGTTGATCGCCGCTCGCCTCGGCAGTGAGTACGTTTTCGTACCCCGGCATGCGTATCTCCAGGTGTTGGCCGGTGATGTTGACTTCGCTCAACAGCAGCCGTTCTTCGCCATTCACCAAGTAGCCGACCACCTGAGAGTCTTTCTGCACCAGATCCAAACCGAAGGGCAGCTCGCCGCCCGGCGTTTGCAGAACGACACGGTAGCTCCCCAGCTTGATGCCCGCACTCGCGCCGGCACTGGCACTGGCGTCTGCACTCGCGCTGGCGCTGGCACTGGCGCCTGCACTCGCGCTGGCGCCCGCACTTGCTTCGCCTTGCGCAGTGCCGCGATGACAACCGGCCAACGTCAGAAGGGTGATGACCATCGACAGTGTAAGGCGCATTGTTTTGGCGGTGAACATGATCTGCCTTGATTGTAGTTCGCTAACGATACCCGCGTGCCTGCAACGTGAATAGCTTTGCGTACTGGCCATCCGCCGCCATCAGCGATTCGTGGCTGCCGCGCTCGACGATGCGGCCCTCCTCGAGCACCAATATTTGGTCGGTCATGCGCACCGTCGAGAAACGGTGCGATATGACAATGGCGATGCGGTTGCGCGTCAGTTCGCGGAAGTGCTCGAAAACCTCCGCCTCCGCGCCCGCGTCGATCGCGGCGGTGGGCTCATCCAGCACCAAAATATCGGCTTCGCTGCGCATAAAGGCCCGTGCCAACGCAATTTTCTGCCACTGGCCGCCCGACAGCTCCCGCCCGTCCTTGAACCACTTGCCGAGCTGAGTGTGATAGCCCCCGGGGAGCTGTTCGACGAATTCCGTGGCCAGACCCTTGGAAGCGGCGCTGCGCCAGCGGTCCTCGTCCTCGAATGCGCGTACATCGCCCGCACCGATATTTTCGCCCACCAACATTTGATAGCGCGCAAAGTCCTGGAAAATGACGCCGATACGCTGGCGCAGGGCGGTCTCATCCCACTCCTTGAGGTCGAGGCCATCCAGCATGATCCGGCCGCGAGTGGGCTCGTACAATCGCGTCAGCAATTTGATCAAGGTGGTTTTGCCGGAGCCGTTCTGTCCCACCAAGGCCAAACTCTCGCCCGGGCGAACGTGCAGGTCGATCCCCGACAACGCTGCCGAGGTCGCGCCGGGATAGACGAATTCGACACCCTCGAAACGAATGCCGTCCCCGGGATCGGGTCCGGTCAACCGGTGTCCGCCGGCGCTGCCGCGGCCCACGGGTTGCTCCAGATATTCGAACAGGTTCGACAGATACAAATTATCTTCGTACAAACCACTGACGGCCGACAGGGCGGCGCTCACCGCGGACTGCCCCTGGCGAAACAACATCAGGTACATGGTCATTTGGCCCACCGTCATGGCGCCCAGCACCGTCTCCGCGGCGATCCACACGTAGCCGCCGTACAATGAAGCAATTCCCAACAGGCCCAAACCAAAACCCCAGGCGTCGCGCCGCAAGGTCAGGTCGCGGTCTTCGCGATACAGCCGGGTGAATATGTCGCGGTAGCGATCCAGAAATCGCGGTCCCAAGTCGAAGAGCTTGACCTCCTTCGCGTAGTCCTCGCGCGCCAGCACCGACTCCAGATAGATTTGCATGCGCGACTCCGGGGCGCGCCAGCGGAACAGCCTGAAAGCTTCGCCCGAGAATTTCGCTTCCGCGAGGAAGGCGGGCAAGCCTGCCACGACCAGCAGCACCACGGCCCACGGCGAGAACCGATACAGCAATCCGCCGAAAGAAATCAGCGACACCGCATTTTGGCCCAACGCAAAGGTGCGCATCACCAGGCTCAAAGGCCTGCTGGAAGCCTCGCGGCGCGCGCGCGTCAACTTGTCGTAAAATTCGGAATCCTCGAATTGGGTCAAGTCCAGGGTCAGCGCCTTTTCCAAAATCATGACATTGACGCGCTGGCCCAGCTGCGCGCGAAGCAGCGACTGCGCGAGGGAAATTCCCCGCTGCGCCATCGAGGTGGCGGCGACCAACAACGCCTCCAGTGCGACGTAGCGCACCACATCGGTCAGCATCGTGGCGCCGGTGCGCCGATGCAATTCCGCAGCGTGAATGACGGCATCGACAATTTGAGCGCCCACATAGGCGATGCCCGCCGGCAGCACGCCGGCGACCAGCGTGAGCAGCGCGAGGCTGACGCTCAAGGTGCGGTTGGTGCTCCATACCAATGCCAGCGCGCGGCTGCTATAGGCGAAGACACCGGAAAGGTTGCGCCGCCAGCCGCCGCCGTCCGCGGTGGGGCCGTCCGCGGCATGCGGTGAGTTGCCGACGTGCGGCGAGTTGGAAGGTCTCGAACTGGATTGGGCGCTGATGGAATGTCCCCGCGGTCTATAATAACCGGTCGTAACAGTCCGGTATGGCGGAGTACTCGTGAAATTCAAGCCCTTGCTCGAGCGATGGAAGAAGCCGGCGGCGCCGGTGAAAACCGCCAATAAGTATGCCGTGCGCCTGCCGCTGGACGATGCCGCGAGACTGCATGCCTTGGTCGAATTGTTTCCCGGCCAGCCGATCGAAGAAATCGTGACCGATCTGCTGAACGCCGGCCTCGATGAGATTGCGGCCGCCATGCCCTATGAACGGGGCCCCAAAGTCATTTCGCGCGACGATCACGGCGATCCGGTCTACGAGGACATCGGGCTGACTCCCCGCTTCGTGGAATTGACCCGCAAACACAAGAAAACCCTCCAAACGGCGAGTAAATCCAAATAGGGACCCGCAGCCTTGACGCTGCACATCCCGTGCAGCGATACTGCCCGCATGTCGACCGCACTCATCTTTCGCAGCACCTGGTGGTGGCGTCCCCTGTAGGGAGTGGGCTGGTCGTTTAGCTTTTGATCTTTCGTTAACCCAGAACCCATCTCCGCTAACAAGTGGTGGTGGGTTTTTTATTGCCTGTGGAATGCGTGGTTGAAACCGCCTTTTGACATTGCCGCCGATCTCGATACGCCTGTTTCGGCGTATTTGAAGCTCGCGCCTTTCCGCCCAAGATTCCTGCTCGAAAGCGTCGAGGGGGGCGAGCGGCTGGCGCGCTATTCGTTTATCGGCTTCGGCGAGTGTCTCGAAGTGCGGGTCGAGGCAACGGGCGTGACCGTGGGCGGCGTACATTCGCCGCGGCCGAGCACCCGGCAGGAGTTCTTGAACGTGCTGCGCGCCGCGTTGGCGCGCGCACCCAGCCCCAGCCCAAAAATACCCGGCGTTCCGCTTTCGGGCGGCCTCGTGGGATACACCGCCTACGATGCGGTGCGCTATTTCGAGCGCGTTACCGGCCGCAGCCTCGATCAAACCGAAACGCCGCATGCTCACTACGTCGCACCGCGGTCGCTGTTGGTATTCGATCATCTGACCCGCGGTGTCGCGCTGCTGCATGACGGCAGCGAGGCGGAGCGGCAAAGTCTGCGCCGCGAAGTCATCCGGGCGCTGCGCGGCGCCGTGCCGAGCGTGCTCGCGCCGGGAAAGTTTTCGCCGGCAACTCCTTCCCTGACGCAGGAAGCCCACGCCGTTCGCGTGCGGCGCGCGCAGGAATACATTGCCTCGGGCGACGTCTACCAGCTCGTGCTGGCGTCGCGATTCGCAGGACGCCATGCACTCGCACCGTTCGAGGCATACCGCGCGCTGCGGCTTTTGAATCCTTCGCCCTACATGTTTTTTTGCGAACTGGGCGACATCACCGTGGTGGGCTCTTCGCCCGAAGCCCTGGTGAAGTGCCACGGCGGCTTCGCGCAGCTGCGGCCCATCGCCGGCTCCCGGCCGCGCGGTGCGGATGAGGCGCAAGACACCGCGCTGGAAGCGGAGTTGCGCGTGGATCCCAAAGAAAATGCCGAACACGTGATGCTGGTGGATCTGGCGCGCAACGACTTGGGGCGCGTCGCCGTGGCGGGCTCGGTGTCGGTGGATCCGTATCGGGTGATCGAACGCTACAGCCACATCATGCACATTGTCAGCGGCGTGAAAGGCCGGCTGGTGCCGGGGAAGGATGCATTCGACCTGTTCGCGGCCACTTTTCCCGCCGGCACCCTGGTCGGTGCTCCGAAGGTGCGCGCCATGGAAATCATCGATGAACTCGAGCCGGTGGGCCGGCAACTGTATGGCGGGACGGTGGGCTATTTTGGCCAGCGCGGCGACATGGATCAGGCGATCACGATCCGCACCTTGGTGTTTCGCGGCGATACCTACAGTTACCAGGCAGGGGGCGGTATCGTCGCCGACAGTTCCCCGCCGGCTGAATACGATGAGTTGATGGCGAAGAGCGCCGTGCTGCGGCGCGCGCTCGAACTCGCGGCTGAGGGCCTTTGAGAATGCCGGCCAAAGTATTGCTCATCGATAACTACGACTCGTTTACCTACAACCTGGTGCAGGCGTTTCTGGTGTTGGGGGCCGAAGTCGATGTGTATCGCAACGATGCCATCAGCGTGGAGCAGGCGCTTGAAATGGATCACTCGCACCTGGTCATTTCACCCGGGCCCGGCACCCCGCGCGATGCGGGAATTTCCATGCGCATGATCGAAGCGTTTGCGGGGCGCATTCCGATTTTCGGTGTCTGCCTCGGCCATCAGTCGCTGGTCGAAGTATTCGGCGGCAAGGTGGTGCGAGCAGCGCGCCTGATGCATGGCAAGGTCTCGGCGGTCGCGCACGATGGCAAGGGGCTGTACGCCGGCATGCGCCAGGATTTCGAGGCAGGACGATATCACTCGCTGATCGCCGAGCCGGGCAGCATCCCGGCGGTGCTCGAAGTGACATCGCGCACGGCGCAAGGTGAAATCATGGGCGTGCGCCACCGATCTTTGCCGATCGAGGGCGTCCAATTTCATCCCGAAAGTGTACTCACTCCGGACGGCCCCATCCTCATCGGCAATTTCCTCAAGTGAACAGCCTTAAATGAACAGCCTTAAATGAACAGCCCACGCCAATTCCTGGAGCACCTTCTGGAGCGTCGCTCCTTGAGCGAGGCGGAGGCTGCCTCTTTGCTGAAAACACTGACGGCTCCGGACCTCGCGCCGGCCATGGCCGGCGCGTTGCTGACGGCACTGCGCGCCAAAGGCGTCACGGCCGACGAGGTGCGCGGTTTCGCAGGTGCCATGCGCGCGCTGGCCATCAAGCCGGCATTGCCCGCGGCACTCGATGCCATCGACATCGTGGGCACGGGCGGCGACGGCTCCGGAAGTTTGAATCTGTCGACCGGCGCTGCGTTGCTGGCAGCCGCCTGCGGGCTGCCCATCGTCAAGCATGGCAATCGATCGATCTCGAGCCGCAGCGGCAGCGCAGACTTGATCGAGGCCATCGGGTTTAGCTTGCCGCTGGATGAGAATCGCGCGGCAGAATGTTTCGTCGCCACCGGATTTACGTTTCTGTTCGCGCCCTATTTTCATCCGGCCATGAAGGCGCTCGCGCCCATTCGTGCCGCGCTCGGCATTCGCACGGTTTTCAACCTGCTCGGTCCGTTGACGAATCCTGCGGCGCCGCGATTTTTGCTGGTCGGCGCGTACGACGCACCGACCGCGGAACTGATGGCCGGCACGCTGGCAGGCATGCACATCGAACGCGGCTGGGTGGTGCATGGCGCTTGCGGGTGGGACGAAGCGACGCCCATCGGCTCCTTCGTGGCATTTGACGTGCGCGACAATCGAATCACCCGGCTCGAGGTCAATCCCGAAGAATTCGGCATGGCGCGCTGCACGGCCCGCGACCTGGCGGGCGGCGATGCCAAGACCAACCTCAAGGCGCTGATGGACGTGTTCGAGGGACGCGATCGGGGTCCGCATCTCGATACGCTGGTGTTGCAATGCGGACTGGCATTGATGATCGCCGGACGCGCGCAATCCATTGCCGGCGGCATTGCTCTGGCGCGCGCCGTCGTGGATAGCGGCAAGGCTCAAGCGTGGCTGCAGCGGCTGCGTGCGTTCGCGGTGCACACCCGCGATGCGAAGGCAACGCCATGAGCGTTCCACATGAGCGGTTCCACATGAGCGGTTCCCGATGAGCCGCTTTCTCGACGACATGGCGCGCTCGAGCGCTTTGCGCGTGACGCAGGCCAAGGCGCGCGAATCGCCCGCTGAGTTGCAATGGCGCGCGAAGGCAGCACCTGTAAGCGCGCCGCTGCGCCTGTCAAATGCGGGATTCGATGTCATCGCGGAGCTGAAATTGAGGTCTCCCGCGGCCGGCGCCTTGAGCGAGCCGAGCGACGATTGGCTCAAGCGCGTCGTGGACTATGCGCGCGGCGGCGCTGCCGCCGTCTCGGTGTTGACGGAGCCATCGCGTTTCGACGGATCGCTGGAGCACTTGCGGCAGGCGTCAGCGGCGCTTGCGCCTCTGGGCGTGCCGACCATGCGCAAGGACTTTTTGGTCGATCCCTACCAGGTATTGGAGGCGCGTGCCGCGGGCGCGGGCGGCGTGCTGGTGATCGTGAGAATGCTGTCGCGCTCGCAGATGACCGCATTGCTCGATGCGGCGGCCGAGCTTGGAATGTTCGTGCTGCTGGAAGCCTTCGACGCCGCCGATCTGGCAGCGGCTCGCGAGCTGCTCGGATTGCGAATCGGCGATCGCGCGGCCCCAGCCTCGGCGGATAACATCCTCGTCGGCATCAATTGCCGAGATTTACAGACGCTCCAAGTCGTGCCGGAGCGATTCGAGGCACTGGCGCCGCAGCTGCCGGGCAACTGGCCCGCCGTCGCGGAGAGCGGAGTCGCATCCGCCGCCGATGCCCGGCGCATGATGGGTTTGGGCTATCGCCTGGCGCTGATCGGCACGGCGCTGATGAGGTGCGATGACCCGGCGCAATGGCTTCGTGAAATATTGGCAACGACGCGGACTTAAGAAAGCTAAATGGCTACACTCGGCGGCATGTGGATCAAGATATGCGGCATCACCGGTGCCGACGCAGTCAGCGCCGCGGCGGATGCCAACGTTGACGCCATCGGCTTCGTCTTTGCGCCGAGCCCGCGGCAGGTGACGCCCGGGCAGGCTGCGCAGCTTGCGGCGCTGGCGCCAAAGGGAATTCTGCGCATCGCCGTGGCACAGCATCCCCTGCAAATGAAAGTCGATGAGATCTGCCGGATTCTCAAGCCGGATTATTTCCAAACCGATGTCGAGGATTTGCGGGAGCTGAAAATTCCGGCGCATATCAAGGTACTGCCGGTGGTGCGGTTCGGCCGCAAAACGCCGAATCCCTTGCCGGGGCGCATGCTGTTCGAAGGTCCGTCCAGCGGCATCGGCGAGCTTGCCGATTGGGGCCGAGCGGCTGAGCTTGCGCGGCAGACCGAGGTCATTCTGGCGGGCGGCCTATCCGCGCAAAATGTGGCCGAGGCCATTCAAGCGGTGCGGCCGTTCGGTGTGGACGTGAGCAGCGGCGTGGAATCCGAGCCCGGCGTAAAGGACCCGGCGAAGATTCACGAGTTCGTGCGCGCGGCGCGCGCCGCCGCTGCATACTTGGAGAGCGAGTCGTGAGTTCACCGCGACGCGCTGCTGTTGTTCCGCCGGCGTTGCCCGACGCCAAGGGTCGCTATGGTGCATTCGGCGGCCGTTACGTCCCGGAAACCCTGGTGCCCGCGCTCGATCGTCTGCAGGCCGGCATTGACCGGTACCTGCACGATCCTGACTTTCAAGCCGAATTCAAACATGAGCTCAAGACCTGGGTGGGCCGCCCCACCGCACTGTCGTACGCGCCCACCTTGAGCAAACGCTGGGGTGCGCAGGTGTGGCTGAAGCGCGAGGATCTTGCGCACACCGGTGCGCACAAAATCAACAATGCCGTCGGCCAGACACTGCTGGCAAAACGCTTGGGCGCGAAACGCATCATTGCGGAAACCGGCGCGGGACAACATGGCGTCGCCAGCGCGGCCGCGGCGGCGCGGCTCGGCATGCCCTGCGTGGTGTACATGGGGGCCGTGGACGTCGAGCGGCAGGCGCCCAATGTGGACCGCATGAAATTGCTGGGCGCTACCGTGGTGTCGGTGACCGGCGGGGATCAAACATTGCGCGCGGCGATCGACGAAGCACTGCGCGATTGGGTGTCCGATCCCGATGGTACGTACTACGTATTGGGATCGGCGGTCGGGCCGCACCCCTATCCGTACCTGGTGCGTGAGCTGCAGTCGGTGATCGGCCGCGAGGCACGCGCACAAATGTTGGAAGCGGCGGGACGCTTGCCCGACGTCGCGCTGGCCTGCGTCGGCGGCGGCTCGAATGCCATTGGACTGTTTCACCCTTTCTTGAGCGACGCCGGCGTGAAATTGATCGGCGTTGAAGCCGGCGGCCGGGGCGCGGGACTGGGCGACAACGCGGCATCGCTGACCTTCGGCACGCCCGGCGTTTTGCAGGGCAGCTATACGCTCATTTTGCAGGACGCCTTCGGCCAGGTGCGAGAGACGCACTCCGTTTCGGCGGGGCTCGATTATTCCGGCGTCGGCCCGGAGCATGCCTACCTCATGCAAAGCGGACGGGTGAGTTACGAGTCGGCGACCGATGCGGAGTCCCTGGATGCGCTCGCCGAGTGCGCCAAGTACGAGGGCATCCTGCCGGCCATCGAGAGCGCGCACGCGCTTTTTGGCGCGCGGCGTTTCGCGGAAAAAAATCCGGGGGCGCAAATTCTCATCGGCTGCTCGGGCCGAGGCGACAAGGACATGCCGATTTTGCAGAACACACTGTTGAAAGAACTGCGCTGATGGTCGCGCCCAGCGAGCGCATATCCGCCGCCATTCAAGCCGCCGCGGCGAAGGGGCGTCCGGCCTTGGTGGGCTATTTGACCGCCGGTTTCCCCAGCCGCCGTCAATTCATGGGCGGCCTCGCCGCCGTCGCCGGCGTCTGCGATGTGGTCGAGATCGGTGTTCCCTTCAGCGATCCGATGGCGGATGGCACCACCGTACAGCGCGCGAGTTTCGCGGCGCTCGCCGACGGCGTGACGCTGCCGTGGATTCTCGATGAGCTCAAGTCGGTCGAGCCGCGCCACAGCGCACCGATTCTGTTGATGAGCTACCTAAATCCGCTGCTGGCGTTCGGCATCGAGGCGCTGCCGCGCGCCGCGCGCGACGCCGGCGTCGCGGGCTTTATCGTTCCGGATTTGCCGTTCGAGGAAAGCGGCGACCTGCACCGCGCGCTCGTAGCCGAAGGACTGGCCCTGGTGCAAATGGTGACGCCGGTGACGCCGCCCGAGCGATTGGCCATGCTCTGCCGCGAAGCCAAGGGATTTGTCTACGCCGTGACCATGACCGGCACCACCGGAAAATCGGCCGACGGCAAGTTCGGCGATGTGCCCGCTGATGTGCTCGACTACATGGATCGGGTGAAAAGTCTTTCCCGTGTTCCGGTGTGCGCCGGATTCGGCATTCGTTCGGCCCGCCAGGTCGCTCGTCTCGCGCCGCATGTCGACGGCGTCGTGGTGGGGTCGGCACTGGTGGAGGTGCTGGAGCGGGGCGAGGACGTGGCCGCGTTTTTGAAATCCTTGCGCCAGGAGAATCCTTGAAGCGAGTGTTCCGTGCCGCATCCCTTCTGCAGGTCGCGCATGCGCGCAACGTGCTGACGGCTGCCGGGATCGAGAGCGAGCTGCGCAACCAATATCTGGCTGGCGCGCTCGGTGATTTGCCCATGCTGGAAACCTGGCCGCAGTTGTGGGTTGAAGACCCGCTCGAAGCCGCGGCGTTGCGCGCGCTCGAACAAGCGGCGCGAGCGCCGTCGGGCGCTGCCTGGACTTGCGGCCAGTGCGGCGAGCTGCTCGAGCCGCAATTCACTACCTGTTGGCGGTGCGGCGCCGCTTTTCAGAGTGCATAGCGTGTGCCAGCGCTGACTGAAGCGCTCCTCGAGGGCAAAACACCGCTGCATGAAGCCTAATGCGGGCTTGCTTTTCAAACGCTTGCAGGGGCGTGTCAGACAAACACCTACAGAATTCAGCGTAAATTCCGAGCCGAGGATCAGCCCTGCGCCCTGGCCAGCTTGAGCTGCACAGGTTACAAATTGTCCGGTGTTGCGTGTAACGATTACACGAGCGCGACCAGCAGGAGATTTATAATGAATACCGTCAGTTATGGTTTTTCTGAGCGTCCCGCGCCCCCTCTCGTGCCCGCCATGGAATCGTTCCTGGGATCCTCCACGGCCATGCAGGAGGTGTTTCGCCTGATCGAGCGGGTGGGTCCCACCGAAGCCGGCGTGCTGTTGACGGGTGAAAGCGGTTCCGGCAAGGAACTGGCGGCTCGGTTGATTCACGAATGCAGCGCGCGCCGCGGCAAGCCCTTCCTGGCCATCAACTGCGGCGCTATTCCGCCGGGGCTCATCGAAGCCGAATTGTTCGGCTACGAGAAAGGCAGTTTCACCGGGGCGGTACGCGCGCACGCGGGAGTCTTCGAGCGCGCCGACGGCGGCACTCTGCTGTTGGACGAGGTCACCGAGATGCCCTTGGAAATGCAAACGCGGCTGTTGCGCGTGCTCGAATCACGCCAGTTCTACCGAGTCGGGGCAAGCACCGAGTACTCTTGCGATGTGCGCGTCATTGCGGCCACCAACCGCTGTCCGCTGACGGCTGTGCAAGCCGGACAACTGCGCGAAGACTTGCTGTACAGGCTGGCCGTGTTTCCGATCGATCTGCCGCCTCTGCGCAGTCGCGGCGATGACGTCGAGCTTCTGGCGAATCACTTTCTATCGGAACTCAACGCGCAAGCCATGACGCAGAAGCGCCTATCCGCGCACGCCCGGATGACCCTCAAGCAACATTCCTGGCCGGGCAACGTGCGCGAGCTGAAGAATTGCATCGAGCGCGCATTCATTCTCGGCGACAGCGTTCTGGAATTGGCGCCTCTGATTCAGAACGCCGCCCGCGGCGTCGAACAGGGCGCGAACGGCGAGCCGGCTACGAACTCCGGATACGCACCCGATCGCGAGCGCCTGGATATCCGCGTCGGATCGCGTATTTACGATATGGAGCGCTCATTGATCGAGGCCACCCTGGATTATTTCAAAGGCAACAAGCGCCGCGCCGCCGATGCCCTGGGCTGCAGTCTCAAGACGCTGTATAACAAGCTGAATGGGTATTCACAAAGCCAGGAATGCGCGAATTCGTAATCAAGCGAATCGCAGGGAGAACCAAACGTGTCACGAGTGCTAATCGCAGACGATCATGCGGTAGTCCGAGCAGGATTCAAGCAATTTCTCGAGGCCGATGCGAGTATCAACGCGGTGGGCGAGGCCGCCAGCGGTAACGAAACTCTCGACGCGTTGCGTGAATCAGAATGGGATCTGGTCCTCCTAGACATCCATATGCCCGATCGCAGTGGGCTCGATATTCTCAGGCACATACAGACCGGACATCCCAGCGTCAGGGTTCTCGTCATGAGCGGCTTGCCCGAGCAGCAGTACGCGGTGAACGTTTTGCGCGCGGGTGCCAGCGGTTATCTGTCGAAGGACAGCGCCCCTGAAGAATTGATGAAGGCGGTGCGCACGGTGTTGTCCGGGCGGCGCTATGTGAGTGCGGCGCTCGCCGAGATTTTGGTGGCGGACCTCGACGGTGATCCGGACAAGCCGTTGCATGCACGGCTTTCGACGCGCGAATTCCAAATCTTTTGTAAACTGGCGGCCGGCCGGGGCGTCTCGGATATTGCCAATGAGCTGAGCTTGAGCGTGAAAACCGTCAGCACCTATCGAAGCCGAATCCTGGAGAAAATGAGCTTCACCGCCAACGCAGACATCACATCCTATGCGCTGCGCAACGGACTCATTCAATAAGCGCAATATCGTGAGCACGCTTCAGCACGACTTACGATTCATCAGGGCGACATGTTAATGGTTCGGTCGTTGCGGGTATTGCTGGTGGAGGACTCCAAAGTCTTGACCGAACGGTTGACGGAGGCGATCCGCCAGATCTCGGACGTCGAGCTGATCGGAACAGCGGACACCGAAGCGGCGGCGCTGGCGGCGGTCAAGCGCGACGCGGTGGACGTGATCATCCTGGACCTGCATTTGAAGCAGGGTACGGGATTCGGCGTCATGCGGGCGCTGGCGACCACGCAGCAAAAGCCGCGAATCATCGTGCTCACGAACTACGATCTGCCGGAATACAAAAACGCCGCGATCGCGCTCGGCGCGACGCATTTCCTGGACAAGGCCCGCGACTACGGACGCCTTCCGGAAGTGCTCCACGAGCTTTGCGAGGCGCATCTCTCGAAGCATTGACCGCCGCCGGCGATCTCGCCGCGCACGGGTCTCTAAGCGTTGAATTTCTTCAAGGCCGGAACCGAGGCGGGCGCCGGCTCGCCTCCTTCAGCCTCGGGCATCAGCATTCTGGCGAGGGGAATCAGGGCCGTGACCACGGTTCCGCCCGAACTGGGGGTGCGAACTTCCCAGACCCCGCCGAGTCCGGCAATCCGGTGGCGCATCGCGACCAAGCCGTGCGAGGTGCTGATGCCGACGCGGTTGCTGGGAATGCCTTTGCCGTCATCGGAAATGCGCAGGGTCAGGGTATCTCCCTCGATGAGCACGGCGAGGTCAGCCGACTTCGCTTCGGCGTGCTTCAAAATATTGGTCAATGCTTCCTGCACAATGCGAAATACGCCGATTGAGGCATCGGGGCTGAATTTCATTTCGGTTTCCGGAATGGTTTCGGTGCAGCGCAGTCCGGTACGGCGGCAGGTCTCTTTGAACTGCCATCGCAGCGCGGTAAACAAACCCATATTGTCGAGCAGGGTGGGGCGCAGCTCCTCCACGACGCGGCGTTTCAGATCGACCCCGGCGCTCAAAGAGTCGTGAATGCGCTTGAAGCGCTGCTCGATGGCGGGATCCGTGGTGGGCATCCGCTGTTGAAGCCAGGATAGGTCCATGCGCGCGGCCACCAACAGTCCGCCCAGTTCATCGTGAAGCTCGCGCGACAGCGCGGATTTTTCCTGCTCCGACACGCCTTGCAAATGCGTCGACAGCGCCGTCAATTCACGGGTTCGAGCGTCGACTTCATACTCCAGCTCGAGTTTTTGATCGCGCAGCCCGGCGGCTTGCCGGGCGCGGCGGCGCATGTCGCTGTAGACCAGCCGAACCGCGAGCAGGACCAGGCCAATGTTGAGAATCGCGCCGGCGGCGGACACCCATCGCGAAAGCCTGAAATCGCTTCGCCATTCGGCGTTGGCCGCCGCCGCCTCGGTCGTCTCCTCTTTTTCCATGTTGCCGATGATGGCGACGATGGAATCCATGGTGCGCTTGCCGACATCGGTGCCGACCGTGACGGCCGGGGCGGAGCCGCGCTTTTTGGACAGAGCGACGCCGTCTTCGAGTTCTCCCAGTTCCTTGCCGGTCAGGATTCGCAGCGCGTGAAACTCGCTGCTGCTGTCATCGCCGCCGTAGGCATCGTGCAATCGGTCAAGCGCACCCCTGACGTTGGCGACCGCGGCGGCGTAGGGGGTGAGGTAGGCTGCCTCTCCGGTGAGCAGGTAGCCTCGCTGCGCAGATTCGGCGTCGGTCATGAGGCCGGCAAACTCGTTGAGGGCCTGTTCCCGCAGCTGCGCGCGGTGCAAGCGCTCGTTGGCCATATTGAGCCGCGATTGACCCGCGGCGGCGAGAAAAAAAAGGCCGATGAGGAAGCCAATAAGCAGAATCGGCGGTAGGGCCAAGTACCACCGCCCCATTTCACCCAGCTCCTCACCGAGGATTTTCATGTAAAGTATCCGCGTTGCAGCCCTTCAGTCTAACATGTGAGGGTATTCCTACAGGCAGGCCCGGGACGAACCGATGGCTCCACCAGCGAGCCGCCAGCATAGTTGCACCGCTACGGTGTGACGTCGGCCGCCCGCCCCATCCAAGAGAGGAGAATGTTATGGAAGCGAATTTCGACAACACGGCTGATCAGGCTCGCGCCACCGGCCGCCGTGTGAAGAATGACTTGAGCGACGGCATCAACGATGTCAAAACCGCCGCTTCCGGCGAGATCAAAAATCTGATCGCGGATGTTGAAGATCTCATGGCGCGCATCGCGGATCTGAAGGACGCGGATGTCGTTCGCGTGCGCGGCAAGGTACAGCGCGCAGTGGATGCCACGAAGCAAAGTATTGCCGAGAGCGCAGACACCATCCGGCGCCAGGCACAGAATGTCGCCGGCACCGCGGATGATTTCGTCCGCGAAAGTCCGTGGCAGGCGATCGGCATCGCGGCCCTGGTTGGCGCCGTAGTGGGCATTTTGGCGACGCGACGTTCCTAAGATTTAAAAGCCGCGACCGTGCGAGGGTTATGGTCACTGCCCAAAGCCGCCCCCGCGCTGATGCGCCATATCGGCGCCTATGTCGAACTGCTCGCCTTGGATCTGGCCAGGGCGCAGCGTGAAATCACCGCGCAAATAGTGGCTTCGGCGATCGCGGCGATTTGCGCGCTGTTTGCCGTATTCATGTTTTGCCTGGGTGTCGTGGCGTACACCTGGGACACCGCCTACCGGGTGGCCGCCATTGCTTGGATGGGCGGCGGTTTTCTGGTGATTGCGATCGGCGCGGTTATTTACCGCTCGCGCTTGGCCCGCGCCCGCTCACCGCTCCTGTCCGACGTTAAACGTGAGTGGCAGGAGGACCGGGTGATTCTCGAGCGGATTTTATCTTCGGACGAGGATCGATCATGATGGATCGCGATGCGGGCGCCAGAAGCCAGATACACGCGAAACTGGTGCAATCGCGCGAGGAAGTGCGCACCATTCTCGATCCGCCGCCGGGCGAGCGTGGCGGCGGCGCTCACGTGCCGGGCAACGGCCACGGCGGATTTCCGCGCAGCCGCACCATGCAAATGCTCATGAGCGGCCGCGGCCTGGGAACCATGGGCGCATTGGCCGGTGGTCTACTGATTGCGCGTCCCGCGCTGGCGCTGCGATTGCTGCGGTTCGTGCCGGCCAGTGCCGTGGCCAAAATTATCATGGCCAAGGCGCTCGGCGCGCTCAAGGCGAAATCCGAGGAATGAATCGCTGGATCTCGGCCCCCGCTGTCTAACCCAGCGTGATCTCGCCGTAGTGGTAGCGGCCGTCGTCCAGCAAGTCGATTGTGCAGGGCGCGCCGCTCAAGTTCTTGCCGTCCAGCGAAGCCTGGGTGATTCCTCGACTCACGCCGCGGGGATTCTTCACGGTGATGCGATAACGCGAGGTCCCAAACTTGTAGGTAAATTCGAAGCCGGCCCAGGCGCGCGGAATGCAGGGATCGACCATGAGCGTCCCGGCGCGCAAGTTGATACCCAAGATGCCTTCCACCGCCGTGCGGTACATCCAGCCTGCCGACCCGGTGTACCAGGTCCACCCGCCGCGGCCGACGTGCGGCGGTGCCGAATAGACGTCGGCGCACACCACATAGGGTTCTACCTTGTAGCGATGGATGCCGGCGCGGGTACTGGCATGATTGATGGGATTGAGCAGCGAGAACAGTTCGCCCGCCCGGTCGCCATCGCCCAGCAGCGCAAACGCCAGGGTCGTCCACATGGCCGCGTGGCTGTACTGGCCGCCGTTCTCGCGAAGGCCGGGAGGGTAGGCCTTGATGTAGCCGGGGTCCTTCGGTGTGTGATCAAAGGGCGGCGTGAACAATTTCACCAGGCCATCGCTGCGGCTGACCAGTTGCGTATTTACCGCGGACATGGCGCGAAGCGCCCGGCCGCTCTCCGCGGCGCCGGATATCACCGCCCAGGATTGCGCGATCGAATCGATCCTGCATTCATCGCTGGATACGGACCCTAAAACCGTACCGTCATCGTAGTAACCGCGCCGATACCAGTCGCCGTCCCAGGCTTCGTGCTCGATAGCCTGCTGCAGCGCGAATGCGTGTTTGCGCCAATTCGCCGCCTTGCCGGTCTCGCCGCGCGCTTCGGCGATGGGCGCAAAGCGCGTCAATGCGGCGTGCAGAAACCAGCCCATCCACACGCTCTCGCCGCGTCCCAAAACGCCGACCCGGTTCATGCCGTCATTCCAGTCGCCGGTGCCGAACAGCGGCAGGCCATGCGCGCCGACACTCAAGCTCGAATCCAGCGCGCGGGCGCAATGTTCATACAGCGCTGCCGGAGCGGTCGATGGCGGAGCCGAGAAGCTCTCCAGCGCGTCCGGCGCCAGCGGTCCCCCGCCCAAGAAAGACACTTGCTCATCCAGCACGGCGGTATCGCCGGTGACTTCAAGATAGTGCGCCACGACGAAGGGAAGCCAAATCCGGCTATCCGACACCCGGTTCTTTATGCCCTGGCCGGAGGTGGGCAGCCACCAATGCTGCACATCCCCTTCGGTGAACTGACGCGCGGCAGCCCTTAAAATATGCTCGCGCGTGATGGCCGGTTGGGATACGCACAGCGCCATGACATCTTGCAGCTGATCGCGAAACCCGTAGGCGCCGCTCGATTGATAGAACGCCGTGCGTCCCCAGACGCGGCTGGCCAGCGTCTGATACAGCAGCCAGCCATTCACCAGTATGTCCATGGACCGGTCCGGCGTCTTGACTTGAATGACGCCCAGGGTGCGATCCCAAAAATCCGTCACACCCTTGAGTGCGGCGTCGAGGTCCATGCCGCGGTAGCGCTCGATCAGGGCGATGGCCGCCGCGGATGAACTCTCCTCGCCGATCAGCAGCGTGAGATCCGCGGTTTCCCCGGGATTCAGCGCGATTTTGGTTTGCATGGCGCCGCAGGGATCAAGACCTCCGCCGACCCGAGCCGACAGGGGTTGGGGTCCCAAGAGCGCAGCCGGTTCGGCGAGCGAGCCATGGCGCCCGATGAATTCGGTCCGGTCGGCGGTGAAGCTCTGCTGCCGGCCGGACATATCCATGAAGGCGATTCGCGACTGGAAATCCGCCGTCCAGGGATTGCGCGCCAGAAGCGCGCGCGTTTTCGGTTCGAGGGCCGTGATGATGAACGGCGCCGCGCGGTTGTTCTGGTTTCCCAGCACCCAATCCAAGTAGTGGGTGATCGACAGCTGCCGGGGTTCGTCGGAGGCATTGACAATTTTCAGCCGCGAAATCTTGATTGAATCTTCGAGCGGCACGAATTGGGTCAAATTGAGCGAGATGCCGTGGGAAGTGTGCTCAGAGCGCGTATAGCCGAACCCGTGGCGTACCACATACACGGAAGAGCGCTCGCGAATCGGCAGCGGCGTCGCGCTCCATAGATCCCCGGAATTCTCATCGCGAATGTAGATCGCCTCGGCGGGCGCATCGCCGACCGGATCATTGGACCAAGGCGTGATTTGGTTCTGCTGTGCGTTCAGCGACCAGGTGCTGCCGGAACCGTCGGCGGATACCAGGCAGCCGAATTGCGCATTGGCAATGACGTTGATCCAGGGTGCCGGCGTCCATTGACCGTCGTCGAGCACCACGACGTACTCGCGCGCTCCGGCATCAAAACCGCCAAGACCGTTGAAATACTCCAGTGTCGGCACCAGGTGCGGCGCATGCGTGCGCAGTTCTTCGCCGCTGTTCTCGCGGTGCAGGCGCGCCGCCGGGTCCCTTTCGTCAGGTCTCGCGAGCTGCTCACTCAAGGACCCCTGTGCTGCGTCGAATACCGCGCGCGCCGCAACCTGCAGAAAATTCCGATGTTCATCCGCGAGTGCATCGGCACGCAACGGAATGACCGCGCCGCGGCCCTTCACGGCTTCATTGCGCGCTTTTTGCGATTCCTGGATGGCCGCATCCAGCGCAGTCTGCATGGCCGCCACGCTCGCGGATCCGGCCGCATTCAAGAGGACGAGATCCACCGCTAGATACTTCGACTGCCAGTAAGCGTGCGCGCGCAGCAGCTGCCTGACGGTATTGATGTCGGCCTGACCGGCAACCACAGCCAGCACGATCGGCAGATCACCGGACACGCCGTGAGCCCACAAGGCCGGCTGCCCGAGCTGGTTGTTGTCGAGGAGCTTGCGGGATGCGCGCAGCGACGCGTCGGAGTACAGCACCCGCTCGGCGATCTGCTGAAATAATTGCGCGTCCTCGCCGCTGATGCCCAGCTCGCGCAGCTGCACCTGCGCCCTGGCCCACGACTGCGTTTTCGCGCGCTGAAATGCCGCCTCGCTTCCCAGCTTGTCGACCAGGCCCAAAGCCTGCGCGCGGCTCGAGCCGATGCCGGTCCAAAAGGCGACGTGGATGGTTTCGCCGGGATCAATCCGCACGCGGCGCCGCAGCGCCAACACGGGATCAAGCACGGTGCCCACCGTATTGGACAAGGGCCTCGCATCCATGATGGACAGCGCGTTGCGAACGTCATGTCCCCGGCCGATGAAGCGCGCCCGATCGGTCTCGAACTGCAGGCCGCCGACCGCTGCGCCCTCCAATGAACTGAAATGCGCCATCCACAGTTGCGCCTGTCCCGCGTCCCGCGGCCGCCGCGTTGCCAACAGCGCGCCGCGTTCCGCCACGAACTCGGTCTGCACGAACATTTTTGAAAATGCCGGATGCGCGGAATCCGCCGCCGGCTGGCTCAAAACCGCTTCGGCGTAAGAGGTCAATTCAATTTCCCGTACGCTCCTGCCTTCATTGGTCAGCGACAGGTGCCGTACTTCGGCATCGTCTTCGCTCGACACCAGAACCTGCATGACACAGCGGATAGGCCCGTCCTTACGGCTGATCTCCGCGCGATCTTCGAAGAAGGCCACAGCATAATTTTCCGCTTCGCGGCCGATCGGTTGGTATCCGGCGGACCATACGCGGCCGTTGAAGACATCGCGCAAGAACAGGTAGTTGCCCCAATGATCGCAGGTGGGATCCTCGCGCCAGCGGGTGAGGGCAATGTCGCGCCAGCGGCTGTAACCGGAACCCGCCGCGGTCAACATCACCGAGTAGCTGCCGTTCGACAGCAGGTGCGTGCGCGGGGTCGCGTGATGCGGCGAGCTGAAGCGGCGGGATGAGTCTACCGGCATGTCCCATGCCTACGGAGCCTGTTCACGGATTCAGTTTCCAGATTCCGAGATTGATCGCGGCCGCGACGCTGACCCAGAGAAAGTACGGCACCAAGGTGACGGCCGCGGCGATTCGCACGCGCGCGAATTCACGCATGGTCCAGCCGATGGCCAGCCACAAGGCGACAATATCGAACAAACCAGCGTCGATATTCCTCAGCCCAAAGAACAACGGCGGCCACAGCGCATTGAGCAATAGCTGCACCGCGTAGGCGGCAATCGCCGCGCTGCGTCCGCGATGATAGCGCTCGCGCCAAATGAGCCACGCAGCGATGCCCATCAGCATGTAAAGGGCCGTCCACACCGGCGCGAACCAGTCTTGCGGCGGCAGCCACTCGGGCTTGACCAGCGTGGCATACCACTGCGTCGCCGACGCCGATATGCCGGGTGAAAATAGCGCGCCCAGCGCGCCCACGCCCAGGGCCAGCACCACGAACAGCGCGAGTGCGGGCAAATTCGGCCGGGAATTGCGGCCGCGATAGCTGGTCGAACCCTCGATGGGAATTCTCATTCGATTCGCGGCCTCGTGGACCTCAGTCTGACGAACAGGAGGATGGCAGCGATCATCTGCAGCCCTCCAAACCAGCGATATTGCGTGGTTTGGGCCAGCCAAATCAACCCGGATAGCCACAGCACTCCGGCAGCGATGGCGGTCTCGCGCCGCGAACCCGCCGCGCGCATCTCGGCACGCAACTCCGCCATCCTGACGGCGACCGATGGCGCGGTACCCTCCGCCGCCTCGCGCATGGCGGTCTGCAAGATCTGCGGAACCTGCCGCAGGCTCATCAGGGCATCGGGCAAATGAGCGCGAATCTCCTTGAGGATGGTGCGCGGGCGGGTGCGCTCGCGCATCCACTCGCTCAAGACCGGCTGCGCCGTCTTCCATAGATCGAGCTCGGGGTACAACTGCCTGCCCAAGCCCTCGATATTGAACAGGGTCTTCTGCAGCAGAATGAGTTGCGGCTGCACCTGCATGTCGAAACGCCGCGCGGTTTCGAACAGCCGCAGCAGCACTTGTGCGAACGAGATTTCCTTCAGCGGCTTGTTGTAGATGGGCTCGCAGACCGTGCGCACCGCCGATTCGAGCTCATCCACCCGGGTGCCCTTGGGCACCCAGCCGCTTTCGATATGCAACCGGGCGATTCGGCCATAATCGCGGTTGAAAAAGGCCATGAAATTCTCGGCGAGATAGTGCTGATCCCGCGGCTGCAGGGTGCCGACGATGCCGAAATCGACCGCCGCGTAGCGCGGATTCTTCGGATCGTCGATCTGCACGAAGATATTGCCGGGGTGCATGTCGGCATGGAAAAAATTGTGGCGGAACACCTGCGTGAAGAATATCTCGACGCCGTTCTCGGCGAGCTTGGCGATGTCCGTGCCGCGCGCGCGCAGTTCTTCGACCTGGCTGACGATGACGCCGCGAATTCGCTCCATCACCATGACGCTCTGGCGGCAATAGTCCCAGTGGATCTGCGGCACGTACAGCAGCGGCGAGCCGGCAAAATTGCGCTTCAATTGCGACGCATTGGCCGCCTCGCGCATCAAGTCCAATTCATCGGTCACGGTCTTGCGATACTCGCGCACCACTTCGATCGGCCGGACCGGGCGCGCCTCGACCCAATACTCATCGGCAAGTGCCGCCAGCGCGTCCAATACCTCGAGATCGAGATCGATGACCTCGCGCATGCCGGGACGCAGCACCTTGACCACGACGTCATCACCGTTCTTCAAGGCAGCCGCATGCACCTGCGCAATGGATGCCGCGGCGAGGGGGGTCGGTTCGAAGCTGCCGAAGATTTCGCCGAGCGGCTTCCCGAAAGTCCGCTCGATCATCGCAATGGCAACTTCGCCGGAGAACGGCGGCACGCGGTCCTGCAATTTGGCTAATTCATCGGCAACATCGACGGGCAGCAGGTCGCGGCGCGTCGAGAGCGCCTGGCCGAACTTCACGAATATCGGGCCCAGCTCCTCGAGGGCCAGGCGCAATCGCTCGCCGCGCGTGCCGCCGACGCGGCGCTGAAACCAGGTCCAGGGCGAGAAATAATAGACATAGCGCAACGGCCGGTACATGTGCGTCGCGCGCACAAACTCGTCCAACCGGTGCCTGACGAGCGCGCGCTGGATTTGCAGCAGCCGTGCCAGCACCCGCAAGCGCATCACAATGTGCCCTTCGCGCCGCCGTCCTTGACGCTGCCGTCCTTTACACGCTGCTCCAGCCCCTTGAGCCGCGCCTCGACTCTCTCGGCGCCGTCGCGCACGGTGTCGACGCCGCGCAGGAATTCCTCCACTTCGGTCTTGGTGACGAGATCGCGGCCTTCCTCCTGCAGGTATTCCGCGATATTTTCGCCCGCGGTGCACCTGGCGCGGCGCGCCCATGTGCGCACGCTCTTCGCCAGCTGGGACAAATGCCGCGCCGGCAGGTCGCCGACCCAACGCGACAGTTCTTCCTCCAGGTCCGGGCGCGCGGCCGTGAACAGCTCGCGATACAAGTTGGCGATTTCGGCATCGCCGCGAATTTGCACGGATGATTTGACTTGCGCGGAAGCCGTCCCGCCGCCTCTCAGCATTTGCAGCAACGCCGGCGCGGATCCCGAAATGACGGCATCGGCCGGCGTATCCTCACCGGCCAGCAGTGCGAGCCGGCCTTGAAAGCACGAGGCACGCACGCGGGTGATGCCGTCGACTTCGACTTGCAGGCTGGTGCCCTCAAGGCGCTTGGCCAGCGCTGCCGCCTGGCTCGACACCGCGATGTTTCGATTGAACGCGGCTTCGGCCGATGCCAACCAGGCGGAAGTCGCGGGCATCAGATCTTGAAGCCGCGATGCACGGCCACGATGCCGCCGCTCAAGTTGTGATAGCGCGTTTGAGCGAACCCGGCGTGCCGCAACATCTCGAGCAGGGTCTCTTGGTTGGGGTGCATGCGGATGGATTCCGCGAGATAGCGGTAACTGTCCGCGTCATGCGCGACCAGGCGTCCCAAGAGCGGCAGTACCTTGAAGGAATAGGCGTCGTAAAGCGGCTTCAAGCCCGGCGCCACCGGCGTCGAAAACTCCAAGATCAACAGTTGACCGCCGGGTTTCAAGACACGGTAGATGGACTTGAGCGCCGCGGCCTTGTCAGTGACGTTGCGCAGGCCGAAACCCATGGTCACGCAATGAAAAGCGTTGTCTTCGAAGGGAAGACGCTCGGCATCGGCAACGATGCATTCGACATTGCCCACGTGACCGGCATCGAGGAGGCGGTCGCGGCCGATGTCCAGCATGGCCGGATTCACGTCCGACAGCACGACGCGTCCCGTCTTGCCCACTTGTCGAAGCAATCCGGCGGCGAGGTCGCCGGTGCCCCCGGCAACGTCCAGGGCGTACTGGCCGGGGCGCAAGCCGCTCAACGACAGGGTGAAGTGCTTCCACAGCCGATGCGCGCCGAACGACATCAGGTCATTCATGACATCGTACTTGCCGGCCACGGAGGCGAACACGGAACGCACGCGCGCGGCCTTGTCGGCCGCCGCGACCCGTTCAAAGCCAAAATCCACGCGATCGGAGTCAGCCATGGGTCCCCTTCAATCCTGAAGGGGGCATTGTAGCCGACTGGCGCGGGAAGCTCTGCGCCGCTGAGCCGTCATCGCTGAATGCTAGGCTTTCTGCAGTTCCGCGCAGCGCTGCAAATAGCGCGCCCAATTCGCCTGCCGTTCGGCGCCCAGCCGGTACAGCACGCTCCAGGAATACAGGCCGGTATTGTGGCCATCGTCGAAGAACAGGCGCAGCGCGTAATTTCCCACCGGTTCAATGCTGCTGATCCCCACGTTTTGCTTGCCGAGCTGCAGCGTGCCTTCGCCGCCGCCATGGCCTCTGACCTCGGCCGAGGGAGAAAACACCCTGAGGTATTCGAAGGGCAACTCGAAATGCGCTCCATCGTCGAACCGCACCTCGAGCAGCCGCGAGCCGGTGCGCAGCTTGATGTCGGTGGGCTGCGGCGCGGGCGGCGCATTCATAGGATATACCGCGATAAATCCTGATCCTTCACCAGTTCGCCCAGGTTGCCCTCGACGTATTCGCGATTGATGAGCACGCGGCTGCCGTTGCGATCCGCGGCATCGAAGGACACGCTCTCGAGCAGCCGCTCCATCACCGTGTGCAAGCGCCGCGCGCCGATGTTCTCGGTGCGTTCATTGACCTCGAAGGCCACTTCGGCAAGCCGCTGCACCCCGGAGTCCGCGAATTCCAGGGTCACGCCCTCAGTCGCCAGCAGCGCGGTGTACTGGCGGCACAAGGAGGCATCGGGCTCGGTGAGAATGCGCACGAAGTCCCCGACCACCAACGGCTCGAGTTCGACGCGGATGGGCAGGCGGCCCTGCAATTCAGGGATCAGGTCCGAAGGCTTCGACATGTGAAAGGCGCCGGACGCGATGAACAAGACATGATCGGTCTTTACGGTGCCGTACTTGGTGTTCACGGTGCAGCCCTCCACCAAGGGCAGCAGGTCGCGCTGCACGCCTTCGCGCGACACGTCCGCGCCCATGGTTTCCTGGCGGCGCGCGATCTTGTCGATCTCGTCGATGAACACGATGCCGTTTTGCTCGGCATTCTCGACAGCGCGCAGTTTCAATTCTTCTTCGTTGACCATCTTCGCCGCTTCCTCGTCGACCAAGAGTTTCAACGCCTCCTTGATCTTGAGTTTGCGCGGGCGCGTGCGTCCGCCGCCTAAATTTTGGAACATGCCCTGCAATTGCTGGGTCATTTCCTCCATGCCGGGCGGGGCCATGATTTCCACGCCGACCGGCATGGCCCGAACTTCGATTTCGATCTCGCGATCATCCAACTGGCCCTCGCGCAGCATTTTGCGAAAGCGTTGCCGCGTGTCGTTGTCCTTCGCCCCACCATCGCCCGTGAATCCGGCCGAGGCCTTGGGCAACAAAATGTCCAGGACCCGATCCTCGGCGCTGTCGGCCGCGCGATGACGCACCTTCGCCATTTCCTCTTCGCGAGTCATTTTGACGGAGATCTCCACCAGATCACGGACGATCGAGTCAACTTCGCGCCCAACATAGCCCACTTCGGTGAATTTCGTCGCCTCAACCTTGATAAACGGCGCCTTGGCGAGGCGCGCCAGCCGGCGCGCGATCTCGGTCTTGCCGACGCCGGTCGGGCCGATCATGAGAATGTTTTTCGGCGTGATTTCCGGCCGCAGCGATTCGGCGACCTGCTGGCGCCGCCAGCGGTTGCGCAAGGCAATCGCCACCGCGCGTTTCGCGGCCTTTTGGCCGACGATGTGCTTGTCGAGCTCCTCGACGATTTCCCGCGGGGTCATCTGCGACATCCAGGAGCTCCTACTACAGTTCCTCAATCGTCAGATTGCGATTGGTATAGATGCAAATGTCCGCCGCAATGTTCAGCGAGCGCTCGACGATGTCGCGCGCCGCAAGGTCGCTTTGCATGAAGGCCAGCGCCGCCGCCTGCGCAAAGCCGCCGCCCGAACCAATGGCGATCAGGTCATGCTCCGGCTCGATGACATCGCCGGTGCCCGAGATGACATAAGTGCTGTCGGCATCCGCCACGCAGAGCAGCGCTTCCAGACGCCGCAGGCTGCGATCGCTGCGCCAGTCCTTGGCCAGCTCAATGGCCGCGCGGGTCAGGTTGCCGAACTTCTCCAGCTTGCCCTCGAAGCGCTCGAACAGTGTAAACGCGTCCGCCGTGCCGCCGGCAAATCCGGCCAACACCTTGTTGCCGTACAGGCGGCGGACCTTGCGCGCGTTGGACTTCATGACCGTCTGTCCCAGCGTGACCTGGCCATCGCCGCCGACCGCGACGTGGCCGTTGCGGCGCACTGCCAGAATGGTGGTGCCGTAGATGCGATCGGGATCGTGATTCATAGGAATCTCGAGTACGTGGGGCCGTTCATAGGCCTTTCAAGCGCTGCGCGGCCGGCGCCGCGCTCGAGGATGGGCAGCGTCGTAGACGCTGGCCAAGTGCTGAAAATCCAAATGCGTGTATACCTGAGTGGTGCTGATGTCGGCGTGACCCAGCAATTCCTGCACGCCGCGCAAATCCCCGCTCGATTCCAACAGATGGGTCGCAAAGGAATGGCGAAACATATGCGGGTGCACGTGCATGGTGAGGCCCTGGCGCCTGGCCCAGGTGCCCACCCGCAGTTGCACCGCTCGAACCGACAGAGGCCGCCCCGTCTTACCCACGAACATCGCATCCCCGCGCGGCGACGCGACGCCCGGCTTCTTTGGAGTCAACGCGGCGCGCTGCGTCAGCCACTCCCTCAAGGCAGCGATGGCGTGGCGGCCGATGGGCACGATCCGCGTCTTATCACCCTTGCCGAGCACCCGCACCGTCCGATCCTTGAGATCCACCGCCGACACGGTAAGTCCCACCAGTTCACTCAGTCTCAAGCCCGATGAGTAGAACAGTTCCATCATGGCTTTGTCGCGCGCCGAGAGGGTGTCGTCCACGCGAAAGTCCAGCAGCCGGCCCATTTGATCGGCGTCCAAGGTGGCCGGCAGGCGCTTCTTGGTCTTCGGCGCCCGCACATCGAGCGCCGGATTATTTTTCACGGCGCCCTCGCGCATCAGGTACTCGTAAAATGTCCGCACCGCCGACAAGCGCCGCTGGATACTGCGCGGTGCGATGCCGCCGGCGTGCTCGCCGGCCGCAAAGGCGCGAACTTGAAAATTATTCAGAGCGCCCCAGCGCTTCACGCCGCGGCGCTCGCAAAACGCCAGCAGCGTGCGCAGATCATGCCGATAGGCCGATACCGTATGGCCGCTCAGGCGCCGCTCGAAGTTAAGATGCGCCAGAAATCGCGTCATCCAATCGGACTCGGAGCGTTCCACCTTCGCTCAAGCCTTCAGCGCATCAGGGCGTAGGTCACGAGCTCGCCGATGCGCAACAAGAATTCGGTGCTCATGCCGGGATGGAAGCGCTCCGCGTCGCTGGCACCGATCGCCAAGATGCCGAGCGCGCCCTTTTGCCCCAGAGGCGTGAGCGCCACGGAGCCGATCGCGATTGAATCCTTGCCGAACAAGTAGTCGCGCTGTGCATCGCGGACCTGGCCGCAACGCGGCTTTCCGGACGTCAACAAGGAATCAAAGGTCTTCATGTCCTCATCAGCAGGGCCGGCGACGCGCAAGAATCGGCCCAAGTCCGGTTCCAGCGCGCGCGCCTCCTCGAGGAACAGCACCATGACCGAATTCATCGCGTCAAAATCTTCCCGCAGCGAGGTCTCAACGGCGCTGATCGATTCCTGCAGGGTGTGCGCGCGAATCAGCCGCTGGCTCAGGCGGTGAATGCGATTCGCCAGGCCGTCGTTGGCCCTCGCCACGTCGACCAGTTCCTTGAGCTTGCGCTCGAGCGACTGATTGCGCTCGCGCAGCACTTCGACCTGGCGCTCCACCAAGCTGACGGTGGCCGCGACGTCGCGTACATGCGGCAGGCGCAGCTTGGTCAGCAGCTGTGAGTTGCGTTCGAAGAAATCCGGGTAGGTCTGCAAATAGTCCGCGACATTGTTGTCATTGAGAACATCCTGCTTGACCCCGCGCGCGTGACTGCTCGTCATTGTTTGGCTCCCGTGAATCGCGTTAAATCGATAGAACCCGTGAAAACCGTGGTGGCAGGCCCCGTCAGCCAGATATGCCGGCCCGGGCCTTCCCAAGAAACCGTCGCCGTGCCGCCCGGCAAATCCACTCGCACCTCGCCGTCCAGCTCGCCCAGCTGCGCGCCGACAGCCACGGCCGCGCAGGCACCCGTGCCGCAGGCCAGGGTTTCGCCCACCCCGCGCTCGAACACGCGCAACAAAATATGGCTGCGGCTGACGATCTGCATGAAACCCACATTGGTGCGATTGGGAAAACGCAGGTGCCCCTCGATACCAGGCCCAAGCTGCTCGACCGGGGCCGTTTTCACATCGGGCACGCGCAGCACCACGTGCGGGTTGCCCATGGACAGCGCGCTCATTTTCACTTCCTCGCCCTCGACACGCAACGAGAAGGTGAGCGGCTCTTCAAGCACCGGCACGCCCATGTCCACCGACACCAGTCCGTCATCTCTGACGCGCGCGCGTACCTTGCCGCCGCGGCTGCCCATGATGAGTTCGCGGCCCAATTCCGGCGCTCGCGCATACAGCAGCGCCGCGATACAGCGCGCGCCATTGCCGCACTGCTCGACCTCGCTGCCGTCGGAATTGAATACCCGGTAGAACACCCGGCTCGCCGGATCGCGCGGCGTTTCCAGCATCAATGCCTGATCGAATCCCACACCCGTGTGACGATCGGCAAGGGCGCGCAGCGTCCATTCATCAAGATGAGTGTGAGCGGCGATGGCGGCGGCGTCGAACACCAGAAAATCGTTGCCCAAGCCTTGCATCTTCAGAAACTCGATGCGCATACCGGCGAGCATAGCCGATGCGGCAAATTTCCGCTCGGGGGTTGCGTATTGCGCGCTCGACGTTCTACCTTACGAGCACAACAAAACCGGGGGATTATGCGCCACGTCATGGTATTGAATGCGAAGGGCGGATGCGGCAAGAGCACGCTAAGCACCAACATCGCAGTTTTCTTCGCCCGCGACGGGCACAAAGTCTGCATAGCCGACTATGATCCGCAGCGTTCCAGTCTCGACTGGCTCGCCATGCGGCCGGCGGATTTGCCGGCCATCAGCGGAGCGGCCGCGTTCGACGACGGTTTGCGCAGCGTACCGCGCAATACCGACGTCCTGGTCATCGACGCGCCGGCACGAGTTCACGGCACCGAACTCAACGAACTGGTGCGGCGCGCCGAAACCATCATCGTGCCGGTGCTGCCCTCCAGCATCGACATGAAGGCGTGCGGACACTTCATGGCCGAATTGCTGGAAATCGGCAAGGTATCGCGCAGACAGGCGCGCCTCGCGGTCCTCGCCAATCGCGTGCGCGAATACACTTTGGTGTATGAGGAATTGGAGCAGTACTTGAGCAAGCTCAAATTTCCCTGCCTAGGCCATCTGCGCGAGGCGCAAAACTATGTGCGCGCCTACTCGCGGGGCATGGGAGTGCTGGAACTGCCCGAATATCTCGCGTGGCCCGATTGGAAACAATGGGAGCCGATCACTGAGTGGCTCGACAGCAAGCGCAGCCAGCCTAGCGCCTAGCGCGCAACGCCCGGCGCTCAGGCTCACAGCTCTCGCGGCCGCGTGACACCGTGCTCGTCAGTTTATTCAACTCCGGTGGTTTTGAGGTAGCGGCCGATCAGCCGCTGCTCGACGCAGCGGCGCACGCTGCCTTGAATTTGCCGCACAGCTGCAAGGGCGGCAATTGCGGCGCCTGCAAAGCGCGGCTGCTGCGCGGCGAAATTCACTATCCGAACGGAGCGCCGCTGGGTCTTTCCGCTGCCGAGATCGCCGAGGGCATGATTCTCTTGTGCCAAGCCCGCGCGCGTACCGACCTGACGATCGAGACTTTTGAGATGCGAGCCGCCGACAGCACGGCGCCGAAGCGTTTGCCCTGCCGCATCGAGCGCGCCGTTCCCTTGTCGCACGATGTCATGGGTTTGTTCCTGCGTCTGCCCGTTGCCGAAGACTTTATTTTCGAGCCCGGCCAGTACATCGATATCCTGCTGCCGGGCGGACGGCGCCGCAGCTTCTCCATCGCCTCGCCGCCGCACGATGCGCGGCCGCTCGAGCTGCACGTGCGGCGCGTCCCGGGCGGAGAATTCACCGATCGGCTATTCCATGACGACATGCAGAGTTCGCTGCTGAACATCGAAGGTCCCTTGGGAAAGTTCGTGTACCGCCCGCACGTCGGGCCTGCACCCCCCATGCTGCTGATCGGCGGCGGTACCGGGATTGCCCCGCTGCTGAGCATTCTCAGGCATGTCATCGAGAACGGCATCGACCGGGACATGCGGCTTTTTTGGGGAGTGCGCGGCGAAGCGGATCTGTATGCGCAGGCGACACTCGACGCTTTGACCCGCCACGCCGGTTCAAGCAGCCATGCCGGTTCAAGCAGCCGTGCCGGTTCAAGCAGCCGCGCTGCTTCACTGCGCTATTCGCCGGTGCTATCGGAGGCCGGCGCGTCGTGGCGCGGACTCACCGGTTGGGTGCATGAGGCCGCATTCGCGGGACTCGAGGATCTCGAATCCCACGAGGTCTACGCCGCGGGACCGCCGGCCATGATCGCGGCGTTGCAGCGCGAGTATGCAGCGCGCGGGGCCTCGTCAAGCCGGTTGTACTTCGACTCCTTCGACTACGCTCCCGACACGCTCGCGCGCCAGCGTATCAGCGCCGTGACCAAATCCTGATCCTCGGCCGATTGCGCCTGCAGCAGCGGCGCTTGCATTCCCAATTCGCGCAAGCCCGCGGCAATTCGCTCGCCCGGAACCAGCCAATGCACACGTTGGAACTCGCCGCGCAATTCAGGCGTCGCCATATCGAGCAAATTTCGCCCGACCTCCAAGCTGGTCGCCGTGATCACCTGTATTTGACCCGCAGAAAATCGCTCCTGCACCGCCGCCAGCGCGGCCGCGCTCGGGATGGCCCGTGCACGCTCATAGACATCGGCACTCACCACGGTCGCGCCGCGCCGCCTGAGTTCTTGTTGGAGCAGTTCCCGGCCATCGACTCCCTTGATCATCAATATTCGGTGACCTGCGACATGTTCCAGTCTGGGGTGCCTGAGCAAGCCTTCCGTGTCCAAGGATTCGCCCGGCTGTATGGCCACGCGGTAGCCTGCTTGGTTCAGGGCTCGCGCCGTTGCCGGACCCATGGCAGCGAGCGTGAGATCGCGTTTCTGGTCGAGGAAGGAGGCGCCGAACCGGACCGCATTGGCGCTGGTGAAAATGATGATATCGAAATTCTCCAAAGTGCCGAGCTGCGCCGCGAGCGCGCGCCGGTCCCCCAGCGCTTTGATTTCCACCGCGGCCAAGCGCAGAGTGCTCGCGCCCTGCGCTTCCAGCAGGCGGCATAGCGGCATCGCCTGCAATTCGGGTCTGGTGACGAGGACGCCAACTCCGTGGAGGGGCGGCACTGGTCCGTCACGCTCGATGCCACGGGGAATGTTCAGACAGGCTCCTAGCTCGCGCGCAAGCGCTCGAGCAAGGGTCCGGCGCCGGCCGCCAAGATGCGCTCGGCCAAATGCCGCCCCAGCGCAGCCGGATTTTCGGCGCTGCCCGACTCAGTATCGCGCAGCAGACGCGAGCCGTCGGGCTCGGCCACCAACCCGCGCAGCGTAATTCGGTCCGCGTCGAGTTCGGCGTAGGCCGCGATGGGTGATTGACAGCTTCCCCCTAAGCGCGCCGCGAAGGCGCGCTCCGCATCCATCACTTTGCGGGTCGCGGCATCCTCGAGAGCCTGCAGCAATCCGGCCGTGCGCACGTCATTGCGCCGGCACTCAATGCCGATCACTCCCTGGGTCACGGCGGGCAGGCAAACCTTCGGATCGAGCCGTGCCGTGATGCGCGATTCCAGGCCTAAACGAACCAACCCTGCGCAGGCCAGCACGATGGCACTCATGCCGCCCGCGTCGAGCTTGCGAATTCTCGTATCGACGTTGCCGCGCAAGGATTCAATGCGCAAGTCAGGGCGCAAGGCGTAGAGCTGCGCTTGCCGGCGCAGGCTCGAGGTGCCCACGATCGCGCCCTGCGGCAAATCCTCGAGACGTGCGATGCCCGACGTCGTCACCAATGCATCCCGCGGATCCGCGCGCTTCAGAACCGCGCCGATGATCAGCCCATGGGGGAGATCGGCAGGCACGTCCTTCATCGAGTGCACGGCGATGTCGGCGCGCGTATCCTCGATGGCGACTTCCAGTTCTTTGATGAACAGGCCTTTGCCACCGATGGCAGCCAAGGTCCGGTCTTGGATGCGATCGCCCTGGGTCAGCAGCGGCACCAGTTCTATTTGCAGGCCCGGGTGAGCCTCGCGCAGCAGCGCAGCCACATGTTCCGCCTGCCACAGCGCCAGCGGACTCTTGCGGGTGGCGATACGCAGCTGTTCAGTCACATCGACTCGGGCTTGACCGGAAACAGCTTGGACTTCAGCCGGTAGATCGCCGAGATGTCCTCGTCGCCGAACCCTTGAGCGATCAGTTTTGCGTACTGCTCGATGGTCGATTCGACCACCGGCAGCACGCCGCCGTGCTTGGCCGCCATGGCACGGCAAATGCGCAGGTCCTTGTCATGCAGCCGCACGCGGAAACCCGCCGGGAAATTGTTGTTCGCCATGAAGGGCGCACGATTGACGAAGTACCAGCTCGAGCCGGCGCCCTTGCCCAACACTTCGATCACTTTTTTCAGGTCGACGCCTTCTTCATGGGCAAACGCCATGGCTTCGCCCACGGCTTGGATGATGCCCGCGCACATGATTTGGTTGGTGGCTTTGGTCACCTGGCCCGCGCCGCTGCTGCCGATATAGGCCACGGCCTTGCCCATTTTTTCCAAAACTGGTTGGGCGCGACTGAACACCGCCTCATCGCCGCCGCACATGATGGCGAGCGATGCCGTCCTCGCACCTTCGACTCCGCCGCTGACCGGGCAATCCAAGAATCCGACGCCGATCGAGCCAAGCTGCGCATAGATCTCGCGCACCGTATCTGCGCCCACCGTGGAGCAATCCACGACGATCATGTTTGGGCTCAAGCCCGGCTCCAGTCCGGCAATGACCTCGCGCAAATCCTTGTCGGCGGACACGCAGATCACCACCGCTTCGCAGTTGCCGGCGAGTTCCGCCAAACTCGCGAACGCATGAACCTTCAGTTCCCCGGCAAGCGCCTTGGATTTCTCCGCCGTGCGATTCCATACGCCGGTGAGTAAGCCGGCGCGGTGCAGGTTGCGTGCCATATTTGCGCCCATGGCACCCAATCCAACGAAGCCCGTTTGCATGTGCATGTCCTTAGGTCAGATTTTGAAGATCCGTAGCCTAAGGCTTTGCGCCTTCCGCGGCAAAGCGCGAGCGATTCAGAAGATGGACGGCAATGAAAGCCGTGAACCGCGGCTAAGTCGCGCTATTGCATATATTGTCGATATCGCGCTTGGCGCTGAGCCGCTCGGTATCGATTTCTTCGGAGGTCATGTATTGGCGTTCACCATCGGGTCCGGTTTTATAAAGCCGGCGACCTTCAATGAGTTTCTTATAGCGCTCCTGCGCATCGGTGCACTGCTTGTCCCGGGCTTGCGCGACGTCCTGATCGATGGCCCTCTTGTCGTCCAGATCTTGGCGCGTGGGCGTGGCCGCAGCGACTCTGGCCGCCGGCGCTGATTGATCGGGGCTTGTGCTGGTACTTGTGCTTGGCGGGGCGGTTCGCGTACTGGCCGTTCGCGTACTGGACGGATGCGTGCCCAATAATTCGACCACTTCCGCGTGCACGCCATCCGGCGGGCGATCGCCGTATTGCAGCTTGCCCTGCGCATCGACCCATTTGTAGACCACCGCCGAGGCCATGCCCGACCATGCGATCAATGCCGCGAAAAGCAAAAGGCGTTTCATCGTCCAATCCTCGCTTGATGGCTATAGGGCACGCGAGCCAGCCTCGCCGGTGCGAATACGCACCGCTTGGCCGAGATCGGAAACAAAAATCTTGCCGTCACCTATTTTACCCGTGCGCGCAGTTTCAATAATAGCTTCCACAACCCGGTCGACCTGTTCGTCATCCACGGCCAGTTCGAGCTTCACTTTAGGCAGAAAATCAACGACGTATTCCGCCCCCCGATAGAGCTCAGTGTGGCCCTTTTGGCGTCCAAAGCCTTTGACCTCTGTCACGGTAATGCCCTGAACTCCCACTTCTCCAAGGGCGGCACGCACATCGTCAAGCTTGAAGGGTTTGATGATGGCGATGACCATTTTCATGCGAGGGGGTCCCAGGTTCTAGAAAGGCGCAGTTTAGCAGCGGAATTCAAAAGAGAATTGCTGCAGTACAGCATGGCGGACGGAAATCTTCTGATGTATAAACGCCGAAGCGTCTTGCGTCGGGCGCGTGTATATAAAAAACGGCGCGGGCCCTTATAAGGAACCCGCGCCGCCGGGATATCGCACCGACGGGGGAGTTGGCTGGCTTGCCGGCGCGAGATGCTCCTAAATCGTCATGTTGACCTCGCCCAAACGAGGTCTGGGTCAAATGGCGTCCGGGCCGGTTTCACCTGTCCGCACTCGCAACGCCTGCTCCAATTCGAATATCCACACTTTTCCATCACCGGCATATCCGGTCCTGGCTACATTGCAAACCGCTTCCATCACCTGCTCTGCAATCGAATCGTCCACCGCGAGCTCGACCTTTGCCTTGGGTAGAAAATCGACCGTGTATTCAGCGCCGCGATAAATCTCCGTGTGTCCGGGCCGGCCGCCGTACCCGTGAACTTCGGTCACCGAAGTTCCTTGAATGCCTATGTCTGCAACCGCTTTGCGGACCTCGTCCAGCTTGAAGGGTTTGATGACGGCGGTGATCAGCTTCATGCATTTATCCCCGCTTTCACCGGTAAATCAGACCGCCTCCGCCATTACTTCCGCGTAGTATTGATCTTGAATAGTGCAGTTTTCGTGCCACGGCCGCCGGACGACGAATCAACGGGTTACACCTTGGCCCTGCGCAGCATTGCACCCAACTGGCGCACACCATTGCTGATCGTGCGTCAACCGGGTGCGGAGAGGTGGGAATGAGCTTTATGAATTCGAACGGCTTGGACGATCTGGCCAAACGCCTGGCCGACTCGGTGCCCGAGTCGCTGCGTGCCGTCGGCCGCGATCTGGAGAGCAATTTCAAAGCTGTGCTGCAAGCTCAGCTGGCCAAGCTCGACCTGGTCACTCGACAAGATTTCGACGTGCAGGCCGCGATTTTGGAGCGCACTCAGGGAAAACTGGCTGCTTTGGAAGCGCGTCTGAAAGATCTCGAAGCGAAATTCGCGCCACCGTAGGTCCCGCGCAAGCCTCCGCGCAATAGGATTGTATGGACACTCACAGGGAAGTGAGCACCGTATTCAGCCGCGCACCCGCGGGACTGGAAGCACCCAGGGTTCGCGTCGAGGTCCACCTAGGCACGGGTCTGCCTGCGTTCAATTTGGTCGGCCTTCCCGAAGCCGTGGTTCGAGAGAGCAAGGAACGTGTCCGCGCAGCGCTCGTGACCGCGGGCTATGACTTTCCGCAGCGGCGCATCACCGTCAATCTATCGCCTGCGGATCTGCCGAAGGAGGGCGGACGCTTTGATCTGCCGATTGCCGTCGGCATCCTGGCGGCCGATCGCCAGATTCTCCCTGAGGCGCTCAGATGCCGTGAGTTTTATGGCGAGCTGTCGTTGGGAGGCGCGCTCCGCGAAACACGAAAGCTCCTGCCCGCACTGATTGCCGGCGCGAAGTCCCGCAGCGAAATGATCCTGCCGGCCGCGAATGCGCTGGAGGCGAGTCTCGTCAGCGGCGCGAAACTCCGTTTGGCAAATCATTTGTCCGAAGTGGTTGCCGTCCTGACGGGCACCGGATCGTTTGCTGTCCTGCCGTCCGCCGCAACCCGAGTAGGAAGAACGTACGCAGATCGAGCGGATGCGCGAAATCCCGGCGTCCAGTCGAGACCGGTGCCCGATCTCGCCGATGTTCGCGGGCAATACGCGGGCAAGCGAGCGCTCGAGATTGCCGCGGCCGGCGAACATGGCCTGCTGATGATCGGGCCGCCCGGTGCCGGCAAAACACTGCTTGCGCAACGATTGCCCGGCTTGCTGCCGCCGTTGACGGAGCCCGAAGTCCTGGAGGTCGCAAGCTTGGAATCAGCCGCGGGGCGCAGACCAGCGATCGGCGGCCGCAGGCCGTTTCGCAGTCCTCAGCACACCGCTTCCGTGGCCGCGCTGATCGGCGGCGGCGCACTGCGCCCCGGCGAGCTGTCGCTGGCGCATCTAGGCGTACTGTTCCTCGACGAGCTTCCCGAATTTCCGCGCAATGCGCTCGAGGCATTGCGCGAACCCCTGGAAAGCGGCGCAGTGGTCATTGCACGCCTCAAGCGCACCTGCGAATTTCCCGCTAGATTTCAGCTGGTCGCCGCGATGAATCCCTGCCCCTGCGGCTATGCCGGCGATTCCCGCGGACGCTGCCATTGCACGGCGGAACAGACCGCGCGCTACCGAAATCGAATTTCCGGGCCGCTCATCGACCGCATCGACATCCATGTCGAACTCATGGCATTGCCGGTAGAGCATCTGATCGGGGATGCGCGCGAAGACGCGGAGAGTTCAGCCGTGGTCGCGCAGCGCGTCGCCGCCGCCAGGGTGCTGCAACTGCAACGGCAAGGAAGACTCAACGCGCGCCTGACGCCTGCCGAAGTCGCGCGCCATTGCGCGCTCGCGAGAGATTCACGCGCGCTGCTGAGCACCGCGATCACGCGTCTCGGACTCTCCGCAAGGGCTTATCACCGCGTGCTCAAGGTCGCGCGCACCTGCGCCGACTTGAGGGGGGACGCGGATATTCGCATGATGGATGTGGCAGAAGCCGTGAAGCTGCGCGCGCTCGACCGGCCGGCCGGCTAGCGAGGTTCTCTGCTCCGCGAGACTCTATTTGTTCAGCGATAGCATGTAGTCGACGGCCATGCGAATGGTCGCATCCGGCCAAGTCGTGCCACCCTTGGGCGGCATGGTGCCCTTACCCGTGATCGCATCCTTGTAAAGAGTTTCCTTACCCTGAGCGATGCGAGGACCCCAGGCCGCGTGATCGCCGATCTTTGGCGCGCCATTGACGCCTGTCGCATGGCAGGCCGAGCACACTTGAGTGAACGCCTGCTCCCCGGAGGTCGGCACGCTAACCGCCGGCGCCGCGCCCGCGGGCGAGCTCAACGCCGCCAAGGCAGAATTGTCTTTTCCCGCGATGGCAACCTGCGCGAACGGCGCAATGTTCTTTTGGACACTGGCAAGATGCAGCGGTTCCAAAAGCACTGCCGCGCCCTGGCTATCGGCCCCCATCGAGCGCGCTACCGCGAACAGCACGATGGCGAAGGCGACGAGCAAACCCAGCACCATGCTGAAGGAATTGAAGAACTGGGTATCTGACGATTCTGACTCGGACACGGTAACTCGCTGGCATTAATGGAGAAAAACCAAGATGCCGACAGTATAACGGCAGAGGGCGAATCCCGGAATAGCGGCGCGCAGGATAGAGACGCTCGCAGGCGTCGCAGCGCGGAATATCTCGTTAGACGCGATCCAGCGGGCTTTTGACGCCCATCGCGCCCTTTCCCAGCACGTGGGTGTAAATCATTGTCGTACGAACGTCAGCGCTCGATCGCGATATCCTTGACCCGAAGGCGCAACGCCTCCATGAGCCGCAAGCCGCTGCCATAGAGCAAATTCGCGAACAGCCACGCTGCACCATCGAGCTGAGCCAGCACCGAACGCACCTCCGCAACCGTCAGCACCACCGGCAGCCGCTTAGAACGACGAGCCCGCGTAACATTCTCGAGCCAGGGAAGATCGATCTCCAATACTTGCCGATATAGAAAGAGGAGAGCTTGAAGAGCCTGATTCTGAGTGGATGCACTGACGTGCTCGTCAACTGCGAGATGAGTCAGGAAAGCCTCCACCTCCGAGGACCCCATTTCTCTGGGGTGCTTCCGCCGGTGAAAGTTTACGTAACGCCGAATCCAGTAAAGATAAGCCTGCTCGGTGCGGTACGCGAAATGTCGAGTGCGCATCTTTTCCCGCGACACCTCATACAGACCGCGCGCTTCCGGCATGTATAATCCCCCGCAACGTACTACGCGACAAAACCGCTACCGGGCTCCAAGGAAATCAGGAACATGCCACGACGTCCAGCGCAATACACAACGTCATTGACACAATTCGCCCGCCGAATTGGTCGCATAAGCGATTTCGGCATCCGAATTAGTCGCATAAATAATCGTTAGCCGCCAAATTTGAAGTCACCTTCACTCTCCGCCTCTAATTCAGAGAAGGCGCGGGGACACATCCACGCAGACGGCTCTGCTTGCCTCGAGGGCACACGGCGTGTTCCTCG